>ULWF01074952.1_pt1 | contig 61514 bp, 69 predicted proteins | sample 1960081 | NCBI WGS metagenome assembly ULWF01 (sample SAMEA4835805, study PRJEB28245) | human gut metagenome | biome: gut microbiome; material: fecal sample | place: Denmark | collected 2008
AATCATTTTATAAACTGTCTACTTTTACTTGACTAGTTCACTTTTAGTTCATATATTTTTACATTATTAATTTCTTTATAATTCATATTATCTAAATTTATAAATTTATTATTTAACATATTATATGAAATATTTTGTAATAATCTGAAATCGTCATATAAATACTCCCTATATTTTAATGTTAAGGAAGAATATAATTCTTTTATTTCTTCTATTTTCAAAGTTTCAAAAGAAAGAATCTTATTATAATTTTTAATTCTTTCACTTGGAATAACATTAACATATTTATTAAATTCAACTATTGATTCTATGTTTATAAGTACGTTGGATGTTAAATCTAAGAAATATTTACTTATTAATTTTGTTAATAATTCCTTTTTATCTGTATACTCTGATAATTCTATTTTAAATTCCTTATCCCATTTATCAAACATATTTTTTTGTATTATCTTTGATGCATATATATTGTTTTTATCTAAATCATTTATACATTTAGTAAACATATCACCATTATTTATAATTAAATACTTATCAACAAATTTAGGATTTGTATAAATATTTATGGGCAAAATTAAACCTTTTTCAATTAAGTTTTTTATAGTATTTATATCTGAATTTAATATTTTAGAAAAATGTGGTTCTTGTGATATAACTTCATTTAACAAATCAATTGGAACAATATTTAAATAATCTTTATATGCAGTTAATCTTTTTAGATTGTTATTTTTAATAAGAATTTTATGAAGACTTTCTTTATTAAATTCATTTAGTAAATTAAATGATTTTTTTTCTTCTATAATTAAATTAAACATAGTTTCTAAAAATGGAGTATTCATTCCATCAAGGTAATATGAAAGTAAATAATTGTTATATACATATTTAACAACTTTCATTTTATTTAAAGCGATATTTTTATAATCGTTATCAAACGTCATAATTGCATTTATTTTATCATTTGCTTTTTCTGATTTTAATATTTCCTCCAATACATAATCATCAATAAAATAGCAAATTTCTTCCTTTTTTAAAGCTTGAATTAACCATATAAATTCATAGTGATTTTCTTCTTTTAAAAAAACTTTTTTAACTTCTTCTTTTTCTAATAAATTTTGCTTATCTTTTTTATCATATGTATTTATAATAAGGTTTCTTAAATAGGAAGGATCTAAATTAGAATAATTAATGTTTTGATTCATAATCAGCCTCCTATTATCTAATATAATTATAACAAATTTATTATTTGAAGTAAAATAAATTTATTTAGAAAAAAACTAGAAATCATACAATTTCTAGCATAAACTCAATTATTTTTTTATTTTTTGATAATGTTTAGCATGTTCTACTAATTCACCAAAAATAATTTGGCTATTTTCATCATCTTTTGGTAGTGATTCAGGATGCCATTGTACTCCTAAGTGGAAATCACACGTTGGTGATTCTATTGCTTCTATAACACCATCCTCAGCACGTGCACTTACATTTTGTATACCACTATTAGATATATGATAATTATGACGACTATTTACAAATATTTCGTCTTTTTTCAATATTTTTTTTAGCAAAGTTAACTCTTGAATTAAAATTTTATGTGCATATAAATCATCTGATCTATGATTTATATTACTATCATTTTTTACATTAGTCATTTTCTCTGAACCATATGCTGCCATCATTTGCATACCTGCACATATACCTAAATATGGAATATTATTTTTATAACAATATTCATATATTTGTCTTTCATGATTGTATGTTTTATTTCCACCTGGTTTTATAATTGCATCACACAAGGAAACAGATTCAACTAAATCTTTGTGCTCAATTTCAGTTATAGGTGGTATCTCAGTTAACTTTTTATCGTAAAATTGTTCTATATTACTTGGAAATATTCCTAATGGTCTACCTCCACTTCTTATTATCCATTCTACAATTTGAGTAGGAATTTCATATATGTAATCACCATCTTTATCTAAATATGGCCATTCTATTACTCCTATAATTGGTTTCATTTTCTTTTCCCCCTTTAAAACTATGAGGCATATACTATCACAATTAAATTCAATTGTCAAATTAAGTAAGGCTACTATTTATAAAAAACTAGAAATTATACAATACCTAGTTTCTTGATTTTTACTTTTTTTCCATAATTTTTAAATGGAGCTTTTTGTGATTCAACAAAGCACATATATTCTAAATATTCCTTATCAAACTCAATAAGGTCAACGTGCGATGTATTAAAACAATTTAAATAACTAAAATATATTCTCAATTTAATGTCATTATTATTTTCATTTTTATTTTCTATTAAATATTTTATAGTATCTGACTTATCTGAATTATGAATTTTCATTAATGATTCATCCATATTAAATATTTTATCTTTTATCTTAATGTATTTTTCACTATCATTTATTTTCTTAAAAGCATAGAGAAATTTATATAAATTAGCACTTGCTACATTTTCAGCAAATTTTAACATATATTCTTTATCTTCTAAAATTATCATTTCATTTTCTAATTTTTCTATATTAACACCATTTATATTCTTAGCAAATTCATATATATATTTACAACTTTTTAATTTAATTATTGCATCTTCTAACTTTTCAATATTAACATCTTTAAATTTATCAGCAAATTTATATATAATATAAGCATCATTAGTTTCTATAATCATGTTTTCTAAAGCATCCATTCCAAGATAATTAATAACTTTATCATTAATATATAAAAAAGCTAGATTTTTCTTGTCACTTTTTAATAACTTTTCTATTACATCAATTTGACATTCAATTTTTAATGTAGAGTTTCTTTGCTCGTAATCTTCTATTCTTTTATTTAATTCTTCTTCTGATAACATAAAATAATCTCCTTTATTTTTAATAATATTATCATAAATAAAATTACTATTCAATAGACAACATACGTACCTTTTTCTGCTACTAGACAAAAATAAAAAAAAAAGGTATAATTATATAGTTAAATTTTTTATTTAAAAGAAAGGAGAAAAAATGAAAACAAATAATAGTGAAAATACTTTAGTATTTGCACTAGGAGGCTTAGGTGAAGTCGGTAAAAATATGTATTGCGTTATGACGGGTAATGAAATTATTATTACAGATGCCGGTATTACTTTTCCACAAGGAGAATTACTTGGTGTTGACTATGTTATACCTGATTTCACTTTTTTGAAGAAAAACGAAAATAAAATTAAAGCATTATTTATTACACATGGTCATGAAGATCATATAGGAGGAATTCCATTTTTATTACAAACGGTAAATATTCCAGCAATCTATGCTCCTAATCAGGCTATAGGGCTTATAAAGAAAAAATTAGAAGATAGAAATATTGGATATAATAATTTATATGTTTATACTGAAGATACAAAAGTTAAATTTAAAACAATGGAAGTTGAATTTTTTAGAACAACTCACTCTATTCCAGATTCACATGGAATAGTAATCAATACTCCAAACGGAACTATAGTTACAACCGGAGACTTTAAATTTGACCTAACTCCAATTGGACCTATGGCTAATTTACATAAAATGGCTGCAATAGGCTCTAAAGGAGTTACACTACTATTAAGTGATAGTACAAATGCTTTAAATGAAGGATATAGTGCAAGTGAATCAAAAGTTGACGAAGCACTTTCTGATATATTTGATAGACATTACGGGAGAATTATAATTGCAACATTTGCATCAAACATTTATAGACTTAAACATATTGTAGATACATGTAAAAGACATGATAGAAAAATTGCAATATTCGGTAGAAGCATGGAAAATAATATAGAAATCTCTATTGAAGGTGGATACATAAAAAACAAAGAAATATTTGTAACACCGGAAGAAGCAAATCATTTAGAACCAAACAAGGTTTGTCTATTATGTACTGGTAGTCAAGGTGAACCTCTTGCAGCATTATCTAGAATTGCAAATGGAACGCATAAACAAATAAAACTTCAAAGTAATGACTTAGTCATATTTTCTTCATCAGCTATTCCTGGAAATGCTTTAAGTATTTCAAGAACAATTAATAAATTATATTTAAAAGGTGTTAAAGTTTATACAAATACATCACTTAGCGATATTCATACATCTGGACATGGTAATGAGGAAGAATTAAAACTTATGCTAAGATTAATAAATCCAAAATACTTTATGCCATTTCATGGAGAATATAGAATGCTAAAAAAACACACAGATATTGCTGTAGATTGTGACATTCCAAGAGAAAACACTTTTGTTTTAGGCAATGGCGATGTTCTATGTATAAACAAAGGCAAAATCACAAGAGGAGAATCCGTTCAAGCTGGAGACATATATGTAGATGGGAACAGAATTGGTGATGTTAGTAATGCTGTTATGAAAGATAGAAAAATAATGGCAAATGATGGAATTGTAGTTGTTATAGTAAACATTGATTCAATTAATAATAAACTACTTGGAAATCCCAATATTACTACTAGAGGATTCGTACTTGTAAATGATAATTTAGCACTTTTAAAAGAGCTTGAAAATGTAGTTAGAAAATCAATTATTTCTAAACTTGGTAATCATTTAAATTATTCTGAAATAAAATCCGAAATAATTAATAATTTATCTAATTATATTGACATTAAAACAGGTAGAAGACCAATTATTCTTCCTGTAATAATGGATGTAAAAAAAGATGTTAAAGAATTTAATTAACATCTTTTTATTTTATTTTTATTGTTTCATCTATATTTTGTGCTTTCTTTGTATACCTATCATAATATTTTTTAGCGATTAACATCTTCATAGCACTAAATGTTAGATTATTAACATAACTTTTCATTATTTCTTTTGTTCCAACAACTTTATCATTTTTTCTATACTCGGGAGCAATGTCGTCGTCTGGCGATATAGCACTTATAAGTGAATTTACATGAATTAAATTATTAGGATCAAAAACTGCAACAGCTCCGGTCCATCCTTCATGAGAAAAACTATTTGTTGAAAGAATTTTTGGTGTCCACGTTAAATTTGGATCACCCTTAACAAATATTCCTAAATTTCCCTTGCATGGTTGATTTCCATTAGGATAAGTTATTTCTCCCATACGATTTAAATTTTGCTTAGAAACTAAATTTTTAAATTTATTATAATTAACATACTTGCAAACATATAATTCTCTAGAAAAACTTACTAAATCATCACTATTTATAAATAATCCAGCAGATCCTACAGCACCACCCAATATTTGAGACTTTGGATCATGAACCTTGTTCTCATTATTTCCGTTTCCAGCTATATTGTTTGTAATAGGATTAAAACATGCTTTATCTATTCCAAATGGTTTAAATATAAACTTGTCCATTATTTGATCAAATGTAATATTATACCCTAATTTTTCACTCATTATTTTTTCTAATGTATTTGACATTACAATAGCGCCTAAATCAGTATATCTATTTGTAGATTTATCATTTGATTTTACATAAATTGTTCTCATTGCATTCCAAGCTTCTTCTTTCGTAGGTGATTTAGCTACATATGATTGTGTCGCTATTTCTCCACTTATTTTTATTAAATCATTAAATGTAAAATCATCTAATCCTGAATAATTTGAATTAACATCCTTAATCTTATCATTTAAATTTATATACCCTAATTCTTCTAATTTAAACAATAAAACTAAAGTAAATAACTTTGTTACAGATGCAACATCGAATAATGTGTCTGAGTTTATTTCTATTGAATCTTCACTTCTTGTAGCGTGTCCACCTATCAATTTAATTTTTATTTCATTTTTATTATCATATGATGGTAAAAAAATACATGATGAAATTCCTGGTACATACTTTAAATCATGATTCTTTTTAGCTAAAAGTTCTCTTGTTGCTTCTTCAATTTCACTAACAAAAGAATCAACTATTTCTTTTAAAGAAAAATCTTTATAAAATGATGAATTAGTTAATTCACTTTCTAGTTTTAATACTTGTTCTGGATCAGAACCAGTATTTATAAAATTAATTAATTCATTTGAAACAAATGAATGTTTAGTGTCATGTATAATACTAATGTTTTTGTATTTTAATCTATCATATATTGTTTTTGAATTTTCAAAAGTAATTTTATCTATTTCTTCGGGTGTCAACACAGAACTTAAGTTTTCTCTTAATTGATCATTGATATTAGAATAATCAAAATTTGATGTATGTTTGTATCTAGCATAACCACCTGAAAAATTCATATCATCTGTACTTACACAAATATTTTCAATTCCACCAGTCAAACTTTTAACATATAGTATATGATTAACATAAATTCTTTGTAAATATTTTTTATATACCTCATATTTATCAGTTCCAATCAATGACATTTTCACATCCAAAGAATCTTTTAAAACAAAATTACAATTACCAAATAAACCTATTTTTCCACCAGCATTAACCAAAGCTTTTATTTGATCATCAGTTAAATTCCTTGGATTGTCACATAAATTTCTTGAATTAGAATGTGAAGCATAAACTACAGGATTAATTCCCATTTTTCTGTATTCATTAATAACAGATAATATTCCATAAAAAGTTTTTTCATTTGCATGAGATAAATCTATACCCAAATTTAACTCAATTGCTTTTCTAATTAGTGCGATTCCCTCATCAGTTAAACCTGATTCTGTTCTATTTCCGGAACCAAAACGACTTTTATTATTCCATACAGGTATAATGCAATTTAATCCAGCTTTTTTTAATTCTTCTAATTCATTTAGATCTTTAATATAATCGCAACCTTCAATTGAAGTTAAAATCAATGTATCATTTGGTAGATATTTATTTAAAATTTTCATACTTATTTTAAACATTTCCAGTACACTTACATCTTTGTTATAATAACCTTTAGCGTACTCATTATCCATTTCGTCTGGTCCCATAAAGCAAAGGTTAGCAATTACTCCTCTTACATTGGATTGATTATAATTTTTTACCCAACTTTCTAATTCACTATAGTCATTTCTTTTATAACAAATATAAGCAAGTGTTAATAAATCGTAATGCATATCAAACATTTCTTATTCCCCCTCTATATACTTTATTACATTTTCTACTGTATTATTAAAATCATCAAAATCGACATCAAACCAATTAACATCCATTTGATTATTAAACCAAGTATATTGTCTTTTAGCATAATTTCTACTTTTTTGTTTAATTAAATTTATACATTCTTCTAAACTTTTTTTATTCTCAAAATAATCAAATAATTCTTTATATCCTATTGGTGTTAGTACAGCCTTTGTTCTAATATTTGTTTTATATATTTTTAAAGCTTCTTCTATTAAACCATTTTGTATCATTAAATCTACTCTATCATTTATTTTTTCATACAAAACATCTCTTTTAGTTGTTAAACCAATAATTACTACATCATATAATAACTTTTCTGTTTTTTCTTTAAAACTTGGAATATTTCCTGTTTCATTATAATAATTGATTGCTCTAACTACTCTTTTTCTATTGTTTTTATGTATTTGTGTATTAGGGTCAATTTTAACTAATATTTCATATAATTCATCATTTGTTTTATCTTCATACATGTTTTGATTTTTATTTTCTTCAAATTTATAATCATATAAACAAGCTTTTATATATAAACCAGTACCACCTACTATTATTGGTGTTTTATTTTTAGAAAATATTTTTTCTATTTCGTTTCTAGAATCTTTTTGATAATCAAAAACAGTATAATCCTCTGTTATTTGTTTTATATCTATTAAATGATGAACAATGTTTTCTTTTTCTTTTTCAGTGATTTTGGCTGTTGCAATATCCAAACCTTTATATACTTGTGTACTATCTGCGTTTATTATTTCACCATTATATTTTTTAGATAGTTCTATACTCAATTTTGTTTTACCAACACCTGTAGGGCCTACTATAGCAATAATTTTTCTCATAAATACCTCTTATATACCTTATTAAAATTTTCATAACATTCCTTATCAAAACTTTTATATAATTTATTTAAACTATCATAACTTAAATAATCATTTTTCAAATATAAACTCATTTCTCTATAAAATTCATATATATCATATTTATTTATATTTGAATTTAAAGTCACTAATATTTCTTTCAATTTTAAATCATCTAACTCATATTTTAAATAATAAGAAAGTAAACAACCCATAACAAATTTAACATCTTCTAATATTTCCTCATTTGCCTGAGTATATATTTTAAAAGAATTTTCTGGAATTAAATTCGCACCTCTATATTTATTCATAAATATTTCATATATTTTATCATTATTTGTATTTTTATTAAGTTTCAAATTTCTATATATTTCATCTACATATAAAAGTTTTACAGATGTACTATTTAAACATAATAATCTGTTATTAGATTCAATTAAGGCTTCATCTATATTATTTTTTATTAAATATCTTTCAAATAATATTTCAGATAATATAGATATAAATTCGCCAAACTCATCTCTTGTTTCTTTTTTCTCTTTTATATAATTTGTAAGGTGCAGAAACTCATGAAGTAAATTATATGAATCTTGTAATGTATTAGTTATTGGTATATTTATACTACTATCAACTCCCTCAAAAAAAGGAGTAGAACTATCAGGTAAAATATTTAAATTATTATTTATACTCATAGAAAATATATCACAATAATCATTTTGAAACTCACTTAAAAATGAGATTAATAATTTGAAAGTATCATCTAATGTATAATTTTTTTTATATTCTATTTTATACGGACAATAATTTCTTATTAACACATGATTTGAAAGTAATACTGAGTTTTTAAAGAAATTAAATTTATTATTATTTTTCATTTTTTCTCTTCATTTCATTTTTATAACTTTTAAATAATTTTTTATATGAATCAGGTGTTAATGTCTCTGAATCATGATTAAAATCTAAGTCAATTATTTTAAATATATCATATATTTCTAACGAATTTAAATAATCATTTAATTCTATAAATTCTTGTATTTTTTTAGGATTCTCAATTATTCTATCATGCATATATGATGCTAAAAATATTCCAAATATATATCTTTGTTCAAAGTCTAAATTTAAAGATTCATTATCTAAGATATCATCTATTAAATATCCAACTAAGGCACTATTTTTAGGATATTTTTCTAAATAATTTATAATATCTTTTCTACTTACATAATCTTTTTCAAAAAATTTATCTAATAAATAATATTCGAAATCTACAATATCTGCTTTTGCATAAATTGCATAAAATGTTCCTTTTTTATTTTTTTCAAATTCACTTACATTTTGCTTTTTTAAATAATCCTCAAATAACAGCTCTATTGCTATTGAAAATACCTCACACAATAAGTAAAAAGAATCATTTTCAGATATTGTTGCTTCTTTTAAATTCATATCGTGAATTAACTCATGAACTATTGTATATGAATCTGAAATGTTTTTTCTAACAAATAACTTAATTCTTGTATCATGACATTTCTGATCATAAAAAGTATTTGAAACACCATATAAATTATTCTCACAAAAAATGAAAGCTTCATTCCATCTTTTTTCTAAATACTCGGCATATATAGGATTTATTGTTTTAAAAAAATTATATGAATATTTATAACTATTATTAATACCTACTCTATTTAAATAAACTGGTTCTTTATTAAACTCATGAGTATTTTCAATAACATAATCATTAAGTGTTTTTAAAAATTCATAATCTTTCATTACCATCTCTGGATCATCATATTTATATGTCGATAAAATTTCATTAAGTAATTCTAATTCTTTATCGTTCATAAATTCCCCCTATTTTATAAACATCGAATCTCCAAAAGAGAAGAATCTATATTCTCTTTTTATTGCTTCTTTATAAGCATTCATTATGTTTTCTCTTCCCGCTAAAGCACTTACCAACATAACAAGCGTTGACTTTGGTAAATGAAAATTTGTTATTAAATTATCAATTGCTTTAAATTTATATCCTGGATAAATAAATATATCTGTCCAACCACTGCATTCTTTAAATTCACCATACAAATTCATTATAGTTTCTAAAGTTCTTGTTGAAGTAGTTCCAACACTTATTATTTTTTTGTTATTTTTTCTAGTTTGTTTTAATACCTCAGCAGTTTCTTTAGACATCATATAAAATTCACTATGCATTTTATGATCATTTATATTTTCTACATTAACAGGTCTAAATGTTCCAAGCCCAACATGTAGTGTAATATAAACAACATTTACATTTTTTTCTTTTATTTTATTAAGTAAATCTAGTGTAAAATGTAAACCAGCTGTTGGAGCAGCAGCACTTCCTATATTTTTTGCATACACAGTTTGATATCTATCTTTATCTTTTAATTTTTCATGAATATAAGGTGGTAATGGCATTTCTCCTAACTCATCTAGTATTTCATATAAAATTCCTTTATATATTAGTTTAAAAACTCTAATTCCCTCATCTTTAACTTCAGTACATTGTGCACTTAATTTATCACTAAATTTAACTATTTCTCCCACATGTATTCTTTTTGCCGGTTTAACTAAACATTCCCATGTATCTTTTTTTACTTCTTTTAATAAAAGTATTTCTATTAAAGCTTTTGTTTCTTCTTTTACACCATACAATCTTGCAGGAATAACTTTTGTATCATTAAGAACTAAAGTATCCCCACTTTCTAAATAATCTATAATATCGGTAAAATGTTTGTGTTCTATTTCACCTGTTTTTTTATCCAGAACAAGTAATTTAGATGTATCTCTTTTTTCAAGTGGAGTTTGTGCGATTAACTCTTCTGGCAATTCAAAATCAAATTGTTCTATATTCATAATTATTACTTCCTTTTACAAGTGTATTTTAACATATATACCATTAATAAACAAGAAAAAAGAGCTAGTTTTCTAACTCTTCTTCTATTCTCATTAATTCATTATATTTACATACTCTATCAGTTCTTGATAAAGATCCTGTTTTAATTTGACCTAAATCAAGTCCAACAGCAAGTGAAGCTATAGTAGTATCTTCTGTTTCACCACTTCTATGTGAAATAATTGTTTTATAATTATTTTTACGAGCAAGTTCAATCGTTTCTAATGTTTCTGTAATAGTACCAATTTGATTTACTTTTAATAATATAGCATTTCCTGCATGATTATCAATTCCTTTTTGTAAACATTTTTTATTAGTAACAAATAAATCATCACCAACTAGTTGAACTTTATCACCTAACTCTTCTGTTATTTTTCTAAATCCTTCCCAATCATTTTCATCTACTGGATCTTCAATAGATATAATTGGGTATTTGCTACATAATTCTTTATAGAATTCAATTAGCTCATCTGTTGTTAAACTTCTTCCTTCTCCAGCAAGTACATATTTTCCATCTTCATAAAATTCACTTGCAGCAACATCTATTCCTAGTTTTACATCGACACCAGGTACATATCCTGCTTTTTTTATAGCTTCCATTATAAGTTCAAAACCTTCAGTATTGCTTTCCAAGTTTGGTGCGAATCCACCTTCATCGCCAACCGAAGTTGCTAAACCTTTTGATTTTAACACATTTTTTAAATTATGAAATACTTCTGCACCAATTCTAACTCTTTCTTTTATTGTTGAAGCTTGTGGTATAATCATAAATTCTTGAAAATCTAGTTTATTATCGGCATGTGCACCACCATTTAATATATTCATCATAGGAACTGGAAGTGTTTTTCCATTTCCAATATATTTATAAAGTGGAATATTCTTTTCGTTTGCACTTGCTTTTAATACTGCCATTGAAACCCCTAGCATAGCATTTGCGCCTAACCTAGATTTAGTTTCTGTACCATCAAGTTCAATCATTTTATAATCAATTTCTTTTTGATTAGTTGATTCCATACCAATTACTAAATCCCTAATTTCAGTATTTACATTATTTACAGCTTTTAATACACCTTTTCCCATGTATCTATTTTTATCATTATCACGAAGTTCTAAAGCTTCTCTAATACCTGTTGAAGCACCACTCGGAACAGCAGCTCTTCCCATTACTCCATTTTCTAAAATAACATCTACTTCTACAGTAGGATTTCCTCTAGAGTCTAATATTTCTCTTGCTTTTATATCTTTAATTTTTCCCATTCTCTCATTCCTCTCTTACATAAATATTATATCACTATGAATAAAAGTTTAAACAAAATATTTAAGTATTTACATAATTAATTGAAAAAAAAGGCAAGATTATCTTACCTTTATATGAACTTCTCTCAACTGTTGTTCTGTTACTTCACTTGGCGATCCCATCATCATATCTTGTCCTGAAGCACTCATAGGGAAAGCAATTACTTCTCTTATTGAATCTTCATCTTTAAGCATCATAAGCATTCTATCGATTCCTATTGCCATACCAGCATGAGGAGGTGCACCATATTGGAATGCAGTATATAATGATTTAAATCTCTCTTTTAAATCACTTTCAGTATAACCTGCAATTTCAAAAGCTTTTTTCATAATGTTAATATCATGGTTTCTAACAGCACCACTTACAAGTTCTACGCCATTACATACAAAATCAAATTGATAAGCTAAAACATCTTCTGGTTTTTTATTAAGTAAACTATCCATTCCACCTTGTGGCATACTAAATGGATTATGAGTAAATATCATTTTCCCTTCTTCTTCACTATATTCAAACATTGGAAAGTCATTAATTATACAGAATTCAAACTTATTTTCATCAAGTAAATTTAATTTTCTTCCTAGTTCATCTCTTATAGCACCCGCAAGTTGAGCAGCATTATATTTATCAGCTATAAAGAAAAGCACACTTCCCTTTTTTAAATCAGCAACTTTAATTAAATTTTCTCTTTCTTTATCACTTAAAAATTTATCGATAGGTCCTTTAAAAGTCATATCTTCATTAACAGTAATATATCCAATACCAGGCATACCTAGTGAAGATGCGAAATCTACAAGTTCATTAAACCAAGAATTTGATTTATCAGCAATTCCATCTACTTTTATTCCTCTTACAGTAGTATTTTTAAATGGTTTAAAAGTAGTTTCACTAAATTCGTTAGTTAAATCAATAATTATAAGTGGATTTCTTAAATCAGGTTTATCAGTACCATATTTAAGCATAGATTCTTTATATGGAATTCTTACAAATGGTTTTGTAGAAACTTCTTTATCACTAAATTTCTTGAAAACATCTGTAAATATTTCTTCACCTAAAGCATAGATATCTTCTTGTTCAGCAAAGCACATTTCCATATCTAATTGATAAAATTCACCATACACTCTATCTTTTCTTGCATCTTCATCTCTAAAACAAGGTGCGACTTGGAAATATTTATCAAATCCACTTACCATTAATAATTGTTTAAATATTTGTGGGGCTTGTGGTAATGCATAAAATTTACCATGATATTTACGAGAAGGAACTATAAAATCCCTTGCACCTTCTGGAGAAGAAGCAGTAAGAATTGGAGTTTGAATTTCAGTAAATTCTAAACTATTCATTTTTTCTCTTAAATATGAAATAACTTTAGTTCTAAATAAAATATTATCATGAACTTTTTTATTTCTTAAATCTAAATATCTATATTTAAGTCTTGTTTCTTCATTTACTTCTGTAGAAGTCATTACTTCAAATGGTAATACATTTTTAGCTGCACCTAACACTTCTAAAGAATCAACTAATACTTCAATAGTACCTGTACTTATTCTTGCATTATAATCTTCTTCATTTCTTTTTCTAACTTTTCCTGTTAAACAAATTGTTGATTCACGTGTAAGTCCATCAAATAATTTTTCATCATTTGTAACTGTTTGAATAGTACCTTTTTCATCTCTAACATCTACAAATATAACTCCACCATGATCTCTTATATTTTCAATCCAACCTGATAATTTAACAGTTTCACCAATATTCTCTTCTGTTAAACTACCACAATAATTGTTTCTATATTTATTATTTGGTTTCATTGTTACCTCTTTTCTATTTCTTCTTTCATTAAGTTTGAAGCAAGACTAGGATTAGCTTTTCCACGAGTTTTTTTCATTACTTGACCAACTAAAAAGTCTAGTATTCTATCTCTACCATTTTTAACATCTTCTACTGCTTTTGGTTGTTCTTCTATTACTTCTAAAACAACTTTTCTTATTTCATCATCATTAGCAATTTGACTAATTCCTAATTCTTCTACAATTTTTGTAGGTTCTTTTTCATCACTTAATGATTTATATAAAACTTCTTTTCCTTGTTTACTTGATATTTTGTTATCACTAACCATTTTTATTAATTGTGTTAACATTTTTGGTATAACAAAGATTTCATTAATTCCTATTTCTAGTTTATTTAAATGTCCAAGTATTATACTAGTAATCCAGTTTGCTGCAAGTTTTGGATCACTACCTTCTTTAATACAATCTTCAAAATAATCAGCAATTTCTTTTTCTTTTACAAGAATTGTAGAATCATATCTTGATAACATATATTTAGTCATATAAAGATTAATTCTATCATATTGAAGCATAGGAATTGTTTCTTTTATTTCATTTATAAACTCATCTGTTACTTTAACAGGAGCAATATTTGGTTCTATAAAATATTTATAATCTATTGCATCAACTTTACTACGCATTGAGTAAGTGCAATTATCTTCATCACTATATCTTCTTGTTTCTTGAATTATTTTTCCACCACTATTTAATATTTCAGTTTGTCTTTGTATTTCATACATAATTGCTTTTTCTACATTATTAAATGAATTTATGTTTTTCATTTCAACTTTTGTTCCAAGTTCAGTAGCATTTTCATCCATAAGTGAAATATTAACATCACATCTCATTTGTCCTTTATCACTTCTTGCCTCACTTGTATCACAATACAAAAACATACTTCTTAGTGTTTCTAGGAAAGCAATTGCTTCTTTAGCACTATTTAAACAAGGTTCTGTTACTGTTTCAAGAAGTGGTATTCCAGAACGGTTATAATCAATTAATGAATATGTTCCAAAGTGATCTAATGAAGCTGTATCTTCTTCTAGATGTGTATCATGAATTAATACTTTTTTATCTACACCATCAACATTTATCATTACATAACCATCTACACCCACTGGTTTATGCATTTGAGTGATTTGATATCCTTTTGGTAGGTCTGGATAAAAATAGTTTTTTCTATCAAATATTATTTCATCAGGAGTTTTACAATTTAAAGCAATTGCCATTTTTAAAGCTTTTTTAACAGCTTCTTTATTAACAACTGGAAGTATTCCTGGAAAACCTAAATCCACCGGTGCAATATTAGAATTTGGAATACTTGAGTAATCGTTTTTAGCGCCACTAAAGTTTTTTGACTTTGTCTTAAGTTCACAGTGAACTTCAAGTCCTATTACTACTTTATACATCGTATTCCTCCTTTACTAATCCTTTGTATCCTAAACATTCTTCTATTTTATAAGCCATGTTTAATACTTTATCATCTTCCATAGCCTTTCCTGTCAAGTTAATGCTTATTGGCATGTTGTTTACAAAACCACTTGGTAATGAAATACTTGGGAATCCACCAAAGTTACCAATTACTAAATGATTTTCAAGTATTAAATATCTATCAGATAATTGATCTGATTTTTGGCCAAACTTAGGTGCGATACCACCACTTGTTGGCATTATAAGTCCATCATATGTTTTAAATAATTCATTCATTTTATTTACAACTAGTCTTCTAATTCTACCTGCATTTAAGAATAGTTTTTCTTGATTTTCTTTTTGTAATATATAGCTTCCTAAAATAAATCTTCTTTTAATTAATTCAGAAAAACCTTTTGTACGAGCATCAAACATAATTTCTTCTATGCTGTTACCTTCTCCTCTTGGTCCAAATTGAATTCCTGTTAGGTTAGCATTATTACTTGTTGCTTCTGCACAAGAGATAGTCATATATGTTGGATATAATGCATCTAATAAATCTTTTCCAAATTCTACTTCTGTTACAGAAAAACCTATTTTTCTTAATTTTTCTATATTTTCATGAAATTGTTTTAAAGTTTCTAATAATTCACTATCATTTGTATCTTTATATAAGTTTATATCACAGGCTTCTTTAAAGTAAAATAGTTTTTTACCTTTTATATCGTTTTCCAAAGTTTCTGTATATTTTTTATTATCATCTGGAAGTGAAGTCATATCAAATTCGTCTTGACCTTTTATTGCATCTGTTACAATAGCAATATCTTTAACACATCTAGCAAAACATCCTACATGATCAAGAGATGAAGCAAATCCAAACAATCCATATCTACTAATTCTACCATATGTTGGTTTAAATCCTACAACTCCACCAAATGCTGCTGGTTTTCTAATTGAATCTCCAGTATCTGAACCTATTGAAAATGGAACAATATTTAAAGCTACTGATGCTGCACTACCTGCTGATGAACCACCTATTAAACGAGTTTTATCCCAAGGATTTTTTACTGCACCTGTGTGTCCTGTTGTTCCAGTTCCTCCCATAGCAAGTTCATCAAGAACTGTTTTTCCAACAAGAACTGCACCGTTTTCTTTTAATTTTTTATATACAGTTGCATCATATACTGGTACGTAATCTTTTAATATATTAGAAGATCCAGTAGTTAAAATTCCTTTTGTTGAAAAATTATCTTTTAATGCATATGGTATTCCATTTAATAATGAATTACTTTCTATATGTTTAAATTCATCAACTATTGTTACAAACGAATTATATTCATCTTGATATTTATGAGCTTTTTCATTTGCTTTTTTAAATAATTCTTCTATAGTAATTTCTTTGTTATCTAGTTTTTTTCTTAGTTCTTCTATCATTATTCCACCACCTTTGGTACTCTTATTTGACTTCTATCATGGCATTTAGCGTTTACAAGTAAATCTTCTGTTTCTAAAATATTTTTTACTTCATCTTCTCTTAGTTTTGCATCATATGTTACAAAAGGGAAAGTCATAGGTTCTACTTCACTTATACCCTCTATTTTTCCAATCAAATCCATTTGTTTTAATATTACTTCAAATTCTTGTTGTAATGTTTCATATTCACTATTATTCATTTTAAATAATAGTTTTTCAGCATACATTTCTAGTTTTTCTTTTTCAATCATAAACAAAATCCTTTCTAAAATAAAAACACAACATAATCATCCAAAAATCAGGACGAATAGTTGTGTTATCCGCGGTACCACCCTCATTACCTAAAAAGGTCACTCAAAGTTCATATAAACTTTTGTACATGGTAACGGATACTAGCCGGCCTAATTTACTATAATTTTCAACTAGGCTACTCCATGGTGTTATTCATATTAGATAATTATTAGTTCGCACCAACCACTAACTCTCTTAAAATATCTCTAATATTACTTCTCCACTTCAAAGTAATTACAGGATAATTATATCACACTTTTTATATTTTGATACATTTTTTTTATTTTAATACTATTTTTCCGTTATAAATGAGCTTATTTTATCTTTTTTATATAATTTTTTACAAGAGGAATTCTTTTTATATCTTTTTCTCTAGAACTTGAGTTTAAATATTCAAAATATTCAAATATGTTTTGTACGTAGTATCCACAATCTAATTTTTCTGGCTTGTATTTTAAATTTTTTATACTTCCATCACAAACACATTCTACTTTATCATTTACTGTATACCAACCATTTTCTTTTTGTATTAAATTATAATTCTTTTTTAGTTGTTCTAATCCTTTAAAAGTAACCGCAATATCTAAGTCATGAGCAATTTCATATATTTCTCTTAAAACTAACGAACCACTTGATAATATCCAAAACTCTTCCTTATCTATTTTTAAACTATTTATTAATTTCAATAATTCTTCTTTATTCATTCCATTATTCATATACATTCTCCTATTCATAAATTTTATTATAACATATATTTTTTTAATAAACATCTTTATATATTTTTTTTAACATTTTGTTATATTTTGTACTATCAATTTGACTAAATCCTAAATAGTATTCTAAATTACTACTATCCCCCGATGAAAATACACCGTTCCTATAATCTGTACTTATAGAATAATCAGTAATTTCTTTACTACCTTTTTCAGATATTTTTGTATGTTTTCTAAGAACTGTTTTTTCATCTACTTTAATATAATTTTCTTTTTCTTCATAACAAAGTGTTTCAATATCGAATAAAATCCCATTACGTTTAATTTTACATATATTTTTAGTATCTTCCGTTCTAGCTAAAAAATCTTTATTCCAATCATATATTGTACTTTTATCTATCTTTTGAACAAAATAATTTGTTTTACTATTTTCTACAGTATAATTCATACTATATTTAGATATATATTTTTTTTCTTTTATATAAGACTCAAATATTTCCTTCTTAGTATTTTCTGACATACAACTACTTAATATATAACCACTTATTTTTTTATCACTATATATAATTTTTACTTGTTTTTTTTCTTCTTTGTAAAAACATTCTCCATTTAATACTCCATTCTTTATACTTAATACACCATTTATTTTACAAAGTTTAATTATATCATCTATAGAAATATAATCATTAATTATTTTAAATAAAAATGAATTAAACATAGTAATCAATCCCCTCACTATATTAAATGCCTAGAAAAAGAAAGTGTTAATAAGAATAAAATCACATATAATTATTTTGAGGTGTATTATGTTTAAAAAGATATTACAATACTTATTTAAAGACTTTTATATTTTTAGTGCTGCTTATTCTAATAACATATTTCCTGACCCACTTTCTAAAGAGGAAGAAGATAAATTTATAGAACAAGCAAAATTGGGAGATAAAGAAGCCAGAAATAAATTAATAGAACATAATTTAAGGTTAGTTGCCCATATAGTAAAAAAATATGATCATTCTAAAGAAGAAACTGATGATTTAATAAGTATAGGAACAATAGGATTAATAAAAGGAATAGACTCTTTTTCATACAAACATGGAACAAGAATAACTACTTATTGTGCAAGATGTATTGAAAATGAAATACTTATGTACTATAGAAATAATAAAAAAAACAGTAAAAATATAAGTATAAATGAATCGATTGGTTTTGATAAAGATGGAAATGAAATAAGTTTTTTAGATATATTAAAAACTCCAGATCCAGACTTTGCTATGGATATACATTTAAAAGATAATATAGGCTTATTAAAAAAATACTTTAATGTATTAACAGAAAGAGAAAAAGATATTGTTATAAAAAGATATGGATTAAATGGAGAAAAAGAAATAACTCAAAAAGAAATAGCTAAAGAATTAAAAATATCTAGAAGTTATGTTTCAAGAATAGAAAAAAGAGCTCTTACTAAAATACTAAGAGAATTTATTAAAAATAAAAAAGCTAACTAAGCTTTTTTTGTTTTGTATGATTTAAAATATTTTTATTAATAACAGGAAACATAGTTAAAATATTTTTTGTACCATTTACAGTTATTACTTCAACAATATTCGTTTCTGTTTCATTACTAATACCAATTATATTATCAAAACTTATATAATATCTATCAACTATTAAATCAGAAACTGGTTCAATTACACTAAGTTGTTCTATACAGTTTTCAAATAAATTTTTTAAATCAATGTTTTGAACAAATATTGTGTGCCTAGCTTTCAAGTCATTTTCCTTTAAATGAGTCGAAATATGATTGTATGCTCTTTTAGAACTATAATCTAAAGTTTGTTTTTCAAAATAGTCTTTTGGTTTGTAATTTTCTTCGATTAATCCCAACTTGCTTTTTAAGAAAAATAAGATTTTAGAAGTTTCAGCTGATTTTAAAGATATCTTTTTATTTAAGCATAAATATACATATTTTAAAGCCTCTTCATATTCTTTTAGTTCTATATTAATACAAAGCAAATTCATAATAGCTGTACATTCATATGTAGTATTTAAAAGCTTTTCAAAATATGATGCACTTGTAATTAAATCATCATTTCTTTTATAAACTTCTGCAAGTGTATATATACTTCCGTTAATAAGTGATCTATTTTTAGTGTATTTTATTAGTTCTTGGCAATATTTAACAACCAATTCATCATTATTAAATATAAATTCTATTTCAGAAAGTAATTTTAATGCAGACTCTTTTTTTAAGCCCTGAAATAGCATTTTTTCTAGTAATCTTTTAGCTCTTTCTAAATTTTGATTAAGTTTAATACAAATTTCACAATACATTATTGTAATACATAAATCAGAATATTTTTTCATTGCTTTTGTACATTTTTTCAAAGCTTGTTCATAATTTTCATTTTCACATAAAGATTTTATTTCTTGAATTAATATAATCTTTTCAGTTGCATTTACTATTTTTGGATGCTCGTTTCTACTTTTCATAATATCCCCCTTAAATATGTGATTTATTTTAGCAAGAAATTGATTATAAGTAAAGAAAAATAGAAAAATTTTAAGCTTTTTCTATTTTTAAATATACATTTATGTCATTTATATCAAAACATTCTTTCAAATTTTCATCTTTAGTTATTAAACGTGTTAATGTTTCATTTTTAATAAAATCAGAATATTTTAATAATGTTTCTTCTAATTTTTCTGGGCCATTATAATATACATTAATTCTATCTGTAATAACTAAGTCCATTTCTTTTCTCATACTTTGAATTTTTCTTATTAATTCACGAGCTATTCCTTCTAATATTAATTCATCTGTAAGTTCAGTATTTAATATTACAAAAGTTTTTCCATTATTAGAAGAACAATAACCTTCTTTTACTTTTACATTTATATCAACCATATTTGGAACAACTTTTATAGTACTACCATCAAAAACAATTTCTATTTCTTCATTTCTTAGTTTTGATATTTCATCATGTGATAATGTTTTTAATGTTTCTGCAAACATATTAACTTTTGGTCCAAACAATTTTCCAACTTCTCTAAAGTTTGGTTTAACTATATATTCCATATATTTATCCATGTCTTTAATAAATATAATATTTTTAACGTTAAGTTCTTCTTTAATAATAACTTGTAAATTTCCTATTGTTTTTTCATCATTACTATCAAGAATTAATTCACTAATTGGTTGTCTAACTTTTATTTTTGCTTCTTCACGAGCAAATCTACCTAATGAACAAATATCTCTTATTAAATCCATTTGTTTTTCAATAGATTCATTTATTAAACTATCATCATATTTAGGGAAATCCTCTAAATGAACAGACTCTTTATTAGTTAAACATTTATATATCTCCTCAGAAATATATGGAGTTATAGGAGCAGTTAATTTAGTTAAAGTAAGTAAAACTTCATATGTAGTTAAATATACAGCTTTTTTAGATTCAGTTAATTCACTTTCCCAGAATCTTCTTCTATTACTTCTTATATACCAATTTGATAAATCATCGTTTAAAAATACAATTATAGCTTTAGTTACTTTTGTTAAATCATATTCTTCATATGCAGATGTAACTTCTTTAATAAGTTTATTTAATTTAGAAATCAACCATTTATCAGTTATATCTCTTTTTTCAACATCAATATTATATTCTCTTGGATCTATATTATCCGCATTAGCATACATTTCAAAGAAAGAATAAGTATTTTTAAATGTATTTATATATTTAGAATAAATTTCTTTTAATCCTTCTTCATCAAATTTGATTGGTGTCCAAACTGGTGAAGTATATGGTAAATAAAATCTAATTGTATCCGCACCATATGTTTCAATTGTTTTAAATGGAGATACTATATTTCCCTTTGATTTACTCATTTTTTTACCAAATTTATCTAATAGTAAATCATTTACTAATACATTTTTATAAGGGCTTTTTCCCATTACAAATGTACCTAAAATCATTAAAGTATAAAACCATCCACGTGTTTGATCTACGCCTTCTGAAATAAAATCGGCTGGAAATTGGCTTTCAAATAATTCTTTATTTTCAAAAGGATAATGATACTGTGCATAAGGCATACTTCCTGAATCAAACCAACAATCTATTACATCTGTTACCCTTGACATTTCTTTTCCACATTCACTACATTTTATTTTAATTTCATCTACATATGGTCTATGAAGATCAATTGTTTCACAATCTATATCACATAAAGCTTTTTCTTTTAATTCAGCACGTGAACCAATCATTTCATCATGTCCACAAGAACATCTCCAAAGTGGTAATGGAGTTCCCCAATATCTATTTCTTGATATTGCCCAATCATTTAAATTTTCTAGCCAATTTGCAAATCTTTTTTCACCTACATACGCTGGGTGCCAATTCACAGTTTTATTATTTTTTATGATATCATCTTTTAGTTTCGTAACTTCTAAATAAAATGATGGCTTAGAATAATAAATAAGTGGTGTATCACATCTCCAACAATGAGGATAATTATGAACCATTTTAATTTTCTTAAATAACTTATCATTTGATTTTAAATACTTTATTACTTCTATATCTGCATCAAATACGAGCATATCTTTCCAAGGACCAACTAGATATTTACCATCTTCACCTACAGGATTTACATATGGTAATTTATATTTCATACCAACTCTTGAATCATCTTCACCAAATGCTGGTGCTATATGTACTATACCTGTACCATCTTCCATTGTTACATAAGTATCATTTGTTACATAAAAAGCTTTTCCTTCTACCTTAATTTCAGGTATTAATTGTTCATATTCCATATATTCTAGGTCAGACCCCATATATTTTTCTATAATTTTATAATCTTCACCTAACACTTTATCAGCAAGTTTTGAAGCTAAAATAAATTTATAGCCTTGACTTTCAACTTTTATATACTCTTCGCTTGGATTAACACAAAGAGCAACATTAGCAATTAATGTCCATGGAGTTGTTGTCCAAACTAAAAAATAGACATCTTCATCTTTCTTTTTCATTGGAACAATAACTGTATTTACACTATCTTCTTTATATCCTTGAGCAACTTCATGTGAAGCAAGACCTGTTCCACATCTTGGACAATAAGGAAGTATTTTATGACCTTCATAAAATAAACCTTCGTCAAAGAATTTTTTTAGTATCCACCATTCTGTTTCAATATATTTATTATCATATGTAACATATGGGTGCTCTAAATCTATAAATTGACCCATTTTATTTGTTAAATCAGAAAATGCACTTTCATTTTTCCATACACTTTCTTTACATTTTTGGTTAAACTCTTTTATTCCATATTTTTCAATATCTTTTTTACCTGTAAATCCAAGTTCCTTTTCAACTTGTAACTCAACAGGAAGTCCATGTGTATCCCAACCCACTTTTCTAAGAACTCTATATCCTTGCATTGTTTTATATTTACAAAAAGAGTCTTTTAAAAATTTAGCCATCATATGATGAAGTCCTGGCATACCGTTTGCAGTAGCTGGTCCATCATAAAATACAAAGTTTTTACAATTTTTTCTATTTTCTATTGTTTTTTCTAAAATATTAATATTTTGCCATTCTTTTAATATTTTTTGCTCTACTTCATAAGTATTTTCTTTACTTAAACTTTTAAATTTTTCCATATTAACCTCCAATATTTTTAATATAAAAAACGTCCTTAATAATAAGGACGCCTTGCGCGCGGTACCACCTTAGTTTATAAAAAATATTATACACTCAATACTATAACGCGTTACCGTTTTTATCTTATCCATAAAAAACATCAAGAGTGATCTATATATTATTTAGTTGTTAATTTTCACCAACCATTAACTCTCTTTAAACATCAATAATACATCGTCTCTATCATCTGTTCTAAAAATCGACCTTTTCTATATCATTTATAGCATCCATTTGACTTTGAATGATATCTTTTAGTCTTCTTTTAAATACATTTATATTCCTTCTAAGCATGTTTGCTTCCATTTCAGTTTTTTCAGCTCTAAGCAATGCCTCATTAACAATTCTGCTAGCATTTGTTTTAGCATCATCTATTAAAGTTTCACTTTCTTTTATAGCTGATACTTTAATTTGTTCACTTGTTTTTTGAGCCATTATAATTGCTTTATTTAAGGTACTTTCCATTCTTTCATATTGTTCAAGTTTTTCTTTTAAATGAATATTTTCTTGTTCAAGATGTTGAAGTTCATATATTTTTTTATCTTTTTCTTTTCCCTCTGCAATCATTTTCTCAACTTGAGTAATTACCTGATCTAAAAAAGCATTTACTTCTTCAGGATCATAGCCACGAAGTGCTCGATTAAATTTTTCCATATCTTCACCTCTTGGCGCTACAGCATATTGTAGCACACATAAAAATTTTTTTCAATAATTTTTTACCATTCAATATTTATATCATCGTTATCGTGGATATCTTTTCCATCTCTTTCATCTGAGATAGAACCTTGAATATTAACATTGTTAGGAGTGCATAAGAAAATTCCACCACCAATTTTTTGAATATCTCCACCTATAGCATATATAGTTCCACTTAAAAAATCCACAATTCTTTTTGCTTGATCTGATGTAACTCTTTTTAAATTAACAACAACTGTATTTCTATTTTTTAAATGGTCTACTATTTGTTGTGATTCTGAATAAGCTCTTGGTTCAAGTAAAATCATTTTACTTCCACCATTATTATCCTTTAAAGCTTCTTCTGGTTTTAATGCATAGTATGAATCTTCTACACCATCTACACCAAACACATCATTTTCTTCATCTTTAAACCATTTTTTAAAATTTAAACCCATTTTTAACTCCTCCTCATGTTTGCCTACACTTTACTATATATAATTATAACACAAAATAAAAAAAAGAAAACACTTTTTTGTTTTCTTTTAAAAATCAATTCTATTTTAAAATTTAATCTTATTAGAAATATAATTAATTAATTCATCTATTTTTACAGTTTCCTGCATCATAGTATCCCTATTTCTTATAGTAACTGTATTATTGTTTATTGTATCTTCATCAATAGTTACACAATATGGTGTACCAATGACATCTTCTCTTCTATATCTTTTACCTATATTACCACTTTCATCATAAGTAGTCATAAACTCTTTAGATAACATATTATACACTTCCATAGCTTTTTCACTGTGATATTTTTTTACAAGAGGTAAAACAGCAACTTTATAAGGGGCTAAGAAAGGATGAATTTTTAATACTTCACGAGTTGTATTATCTTCTAAAGTTTCTTCATTATAAGCATCGCATAATACAGCTAATAAAAGTCTATCTACTCCAACAGAAGGTTCTATTACATATGGTAGATATTTTTCATTAGTTTCTGGATCTAAATATCTCATATCAACTTTAGAATGATTAGAATGAACTGATAAATCATAATCCGTACGATCTGCAATTCCCCATAATTCTCCCCAACCCATAGGATATTTATATTCTATATCTGTTGTTGCTTTACTATAAAAAACTAGTTCTTCTTTAGCATGATCTCTATATCTTAAATTTTCTTTTTTTAATCCTATTTCTTCTAGAAATTTTAAACAATGATTTTTCCAATAATCAAACCATTCTAAATCTGTTTGTGGTTTACAGAAAAACTCATATTCCATTTGTTCAAATTCACGTGTTCTAAAAATAAAATTTCCTGGAGTTATTTCATTTCTAAAAGCTTTTCCTATTTGACCAATTCCAAAAGGTATTTTAGCTCTCATGCTTCTTGAAACATTATTAAAGTTTACAAATATTCCTTGAGCTGTTTCTCCTCTTAAATATACCTTATTTGAAGAATCTTCAGTTACACCCATATGTGTTTCAAATAACAAGTTAAATTTACGTATAGGTGTAAAATCACTTTTACCACATTTTGGACAAACTATATGATTATCTTTTATATATTTTTCTAGCTTTTCATTATCCCAGCCATCACCAGTTTCTTTTCCTTCTGTAAATTCTTCTATTAATTTATCTGCTCTATGTCTTGTTTTACAATTTTTACAATCTATAAGTGGGTCTGAAAAACTTGATACATGACCTGATGCTACCCACACTTCAGGATTCATAAGTATTGCAGCATCTAATCCATAACTATCTTTTTGTTCAACAATAAATTTTTTCCACCATGCTTTTTTTATATTTTCTTTTAATTCTTTTCCAAGTGGACCGTAATCCCATGTATTTGCAAGTCCTCCATATATTTCACTACCTTGAAATATAAATCCATATTGTTTACACAAATTAACTACTTTTTCCATATCTAACTTATCCATATTATATTCCCTTTCTTTTCAAAACAAATCCCAAAACATTTTCCCCGAATTCTTCAGGACAATTTTTAAAATTAATTTTCTTATTTCCTGATTTTAACCTAAAATAATTTTTATCATATTCATTTGTTATTCTCCCATATTCATCATGAATTGTTTCATATTCAAAACTAGGTTTTTCATCATACATTTCAGAAATTAATTTTTTAATAAATTCAAAATCTTTTAAATCATTTATTTGTAAATCAATTTTCAAAATTCCTTCTAACTCATTACATTTATAAGATGTTTGAATATCATTATAAAAACAATCTACTTGTACATCATCATATTTTTGAAGTAAATTAAATATTTGATATTTTCTATCTTCTTCATATATTCTTAATATATATTCTTTAGTAATATCATATAAAATTTCATTGCTTGCAACAAAATTCGTTTTAAAATTAGTTAAATCACACACATTTACACAACGTGTTGTATCATCAGAAATTACAGTTTTTATTGCTTTAAATCCTAATGATTTATGTATCAATTTATTTAAATCTTTTATACTTGCATTATTACTATCTATATCAATATTTTCACTTGATATATTATAAACCCTAGAGTCATTTGAATTAAATATTTGTAAAGTACACATAAAAATCCTCCTTTTAACAAAAAAACTCCTAGAAATATAAGGACGCAATATAACAATAGCGCGGTTCCACCTTATTTATTCTAGAAGAATCCCTCTTAAATCTGATAATGCTGATAAGTTTCCAAGCTCGTCATCGCATTCATAAATATTACATTTAAATTATAGCATTTAAATAATTAGTTGTCAAAGTTATTTTACTTTGCCTTGTATCATGCATTTATTATCCATCTTTATTGAATATTCTGTTTTTCTTAATTCTTGTTTTAAATCTTCTTTTGATATTAATCCAAGTTCACATAATTTTATCAAATTATTAACATATATTTCTTGTTGTAATTGTTTATTAACATTCTTTAAATTTATTAATTGTTCTCTTAATGATTGCATCGAAAAATTTAAATCATTCATACACTTTCCCCCTTAAATTGAGGTATATACTAGCATATTATTTTCTATTTGTCAAAGCAAGTTTCTTAAAATGTGTATCTTCTTTTTTCTGGGTTTCATTTATTTCGTCTATTATTTCATTAATAGTTATTTTTTCATATTTACCATCAGTTAAAAATAATTCACATAATAAATATTCTGGTTGTTTATTTTTTATAAGTAATCTAGATATTGTATCAAATTGTTTAAATGATACTTCTCTACTATTAATATTTTGTTCTGGTGCGATTATATGTGGTATCACACCTCTATTATTATATAAAACATATCCTAATATATCTATAAGTAAATTTGTATAGTTTAAATTTATATTTTCATATTTTGGATTTATAGATTGTATCTTAGAATATATTTCTTTTAAATCAATTCCAAGTTTTTCTACATAATTTTTAGAAAACTCTTCAATTGATGAATTATTATTTATTTTAATTAAATTTCCATCTACATCTACAAAGAAACTCAGTCCTTCTATATCATTCAATTTTTTTTCACCCCACTATCTATTAAATTCATAGATCAAAAAATAATTACTACTTTTTTGTCATAAAAAAGACACCATATCAGTATATCACAAATAAAAATTAAATCAATAGCAAATTTTGTCGAAAAAAGTCACTAATCTTTAGGTTTGAAAATTAGTGACAAAAAGAAAGAAAATATTATAGCAGCTGATATACCGGAAGCTGTTAAATCAAACATTCCCATTACAAGTCCCATAACTCCATAATCAAAGGCTGAAACCATTGCTCCATGTGTAAGTAAATGTCCAAAACTTGTTATAGGGACTAATGCTCCTCCACCTGCCATCAATACTATTTTATCATATATACCAAATATATCTAAAAATGCACCTACTATTACAAATATAGTTGTTATATGTCCTGGAGTTAGTTTAGTATTATCTAAAATAATTTGACCTAACATACATACAAAACCACAAAACAGAAATGAGTATAAATATATCATTGTATTACCTCCAAACTAACAGCATGCGCAATACTTGGAATAGTAAGATGCTGATAAACAGAAGTTGGACTCATAAGTGCACCTGTTGCTACAAGCAAAACTTTTTTTAACTCTTGTCTTTTCATTTTATCAAATATATAAGTATATGTAACAAGTGGTAAACAGGCAGGGCCACTTCCACCTGAGTAAACAGGTTGTTTATCTAAATCATATATCATACAAGCACTATCATCATAATTCTTTAATTCAATATTATATTCTTCCATCATATATTCTTTTAGAATTTCTTTTCCATGTTTTCCTAAATCACCAGTTAGAATTAAATCATAATAATCTATAGTTCTACCAGTTTCTTTTAAATGAGTATATATCGTATAAGCTGCTGCTGGTGCCATAACACCACCCATATTAAATACATCTGTTACTCCCATATCAATTACTTTACCTATTGTCGAACTTTCAACTTTTATATTCGATTTTTCATTAGATATTAAAATACTAGCTCCACCTGTTGTTGTAAAAGTTGTATAATTTTTTTTAGGAGCACCATACTCTACTGGATATCTAAATTGTTTTTCTGCAGAATTATTATGTGAAGATACTGATACAATTGCATTTTTTATTTGTAATTTATCAATCATATTTGAAGCAATAAGAATTCCTTCTGTACTACTAGCACATGCACTATAAATTCCTAGAAATGGAATTCCTATCTTTGATGCTGCATAATTTGAAGCAATTATTTGATTTAATAAATCCCCAGATATATGAACATCTATATCGTCTGCTTTTTTATTACTTTTATTAAGTAATATATCAACACTTTCATTTATTAATTTGCTTTCTGCTTGTTCAAATGTTTTTTCATTAAAATAAAATTCTTTATAAGTTTTATCATATAAATTTCCAAAAGGTCCATTTTTTTCATATGGTCCTGCAACAGTACTACTATCATTTATATATACATTGTCATATTTAAATGTCATATTAACCTCCAAATATTAATAATCTTATAAGTCCAAATACATAAGCACTAACTACACCAAAAACAATTACACTTCCTGCAAGCTTAAACATATTAGCACCAATACCAGTTATCATTCCTTCTTTTCTATATTCTAAGGTAGCACTCATCATAGCATGAGCAAATCCAGTTATTGGAATAATAAGTCCACATTTAGCAAATTGGACTAATTTATCAAAAAATCCTAAGCAAGTAAGTAAACATCCAACAAATATAAGTGTTACTATCATAAATACTGATGCATCTTTAGTTGAAATTGAAAATATATATGAATAAAAATCAATTAATCCTTGACCTAACAATCCCATAAATCCGCCTACCAAAAAGGCTATTATTGGATTTAATATAATTTTTTCTCTAGGTGTATTTTTTTTTACTATTTTAGCATATTTACTTTTTTCCATTTTTTTCCTCCTAAATTTATTATGATAATTATTAAAATTCTTATACAAAAAAACTTACAAGTATTAAACTGTAAGTTTAGTTTTTAATTTATTTAATATTTTATTTTCACTTCTTGAAACTTGCACTTGACTCATTCCAAGTATTTTAGCTGTTTCATTTTGTGTACAATCTTCATTATATCTTTTTTTTAACAATTCTCTTTCCAGTGGTGACAAATTATTTATTTCATCTCTTAACATTATTAACTCATCTATGTTTTCTTTTTTAGATGATATTGTATCTTTAAGAGTTATTTCTTTTGAAGAATCATCATTGATTGGTCTATCAATACTTTCTATAGTATTTAATGACTTTAATGATTCAACAACATAATATTCTGGAATTTCTAAATAATTACTTATTTCTTGTACAGAAGGTTCTCTCATTAATTTTTGTGTTAACAAAATGGTTGCTTTTTCTATTTTTAAATTTAATTTGCTTATTTCTCTACTTATTTTTAATCCTTTGTCTTCTCTTACATATTTTCTTATTTCTCCTAATATATATGGATAAGCATAAGTAGTAAATTTAGCTCCATAACTTTCATCATATTTTTTATAAGCTTTTATTAAACCAATACATCCTACTTGAAATAAATCTTCTTTACTTGCATATTTTTCAAAATAATGTGTTATTTTATAAATCATGTTTTGGTTTTCTATTATCAAATTATTTAGTTCCATATTTTTCTCCTTTATACATTTATATATTTGGATGCAGTTAATTCGTCTGGTGTTTCATGAATATATTTTAATAACCTGCTATTCATTATTTTTTCTCTAACTGACTCATTATTTATTCCACATAATAATATTTTTCCTTTATTTTGATTACATAATTCATAATTATAAAGCAGTGTATTAATTCCTTTTACATCTATATAATCAATTTCTGAAATGTTAAAAACCACATTTCTTATTCCATTATCTCTTATCATATCAGTTACTTCATCATTCATTTTTCCAACCGTTGTTTTATTTAATATTCCAGCTAATCTTATAAAAGCAATTCCTTTCCTAAATTCTATGTTTATATCAAGCATTTATTCACCTCTTTTTATAATTTAGAACACATAATTTTATTTTTATACAGATTCGACAAAACTAGAATTTTTTTTCTGTTAATTTTAGTATAAATAAACTTATAATAAGCACAATAAATACTATTAAAATAAATGGTATTTGAATCGTACTATTTTGAACATTTAACTTTGATTCTAGATTTTCTATATATCTATTACTTAAATCAAGTTTTGTTTTTGTATTAGATAAATCATTTTCTAATTGTTCTATTTTTTTCTCATAAACTTCTACATTCATATTACCACCTCAATATATACATATTATGTCGATTAATGATTTCCTTTTTATTAAAAAAAAATTATATAAGTTTTAGCCTATATAATTTTTCTATCGCTTTTATTTAAGATTTTTTTTAATGTTTTTATCAATCTTTGTTCTTGTATTGATTTGTCTTCATTAACTATTTCATCATAAGTTTTTAATAATCTTTTTTGTAATTTCATAGGAGTTTTATCTATTAATGAACTCATTAACTCTTCAGCAAATGCTTCTTTATCTATCTCATATTCATTACATTTTTTTGTTTTATTTAACTCATTTACTAAATAATTAATATAATTATATGATTTTACATTACCTACAATTAATCCTTTAATTTTTTTTAATAATTCATCTCTAACTAAATAATCTTCTTTGTGTTCAAAATTTACTTCAGTTAATGCACTATATAATATATTAAGTGTTTTAATATCCTCATCTACAACTAAAGGTGAAATAAATGGTTCCATAAGTAGTTCTTTTTTTCCAAAAGTTGAATCATTAATACAATTTTTAATAATGTCTAAACATTCTTTATTTATCATAGGAAAGTTCTTATTTTTTATAGTAGATAAAAGTATAGAATTTAGTGCTTTTTTATCATCTTGTGGTGTTTGCTCCAATAAAAATTGAAATACATACGGAACTGATTCTTTATCTATTGTAACGTTTTTAAGCAAATAAGAAATCATATCATATTTTTTAGAATCAACCAATTCTGGAATAAAGCTTACTACATCATATACTTCTAAATCTATAATACGTACTTGAGACAAAAATTTTATATATTCTGTATGTGAAGTAAGTAATAATTCATGCATATCATCAAAATCAAAATATAAAGTATTATCACCTTTAAAATTTATATCTATTAATGAAATATATTTTATTTTAACTTTTTCTGGAAGACTTGAAAAAACTAATTCATTCATCAAAGATTCTCTATTTATTGAATCTAAATATTTATATAATAACAAAACATCATCTTTTAAATAATATATTAAATTTTCAATATAATAACTATATTCAAGTCTATTTTTAATATATTTATTTAATTCTTTTGTAAAATCATTATAAGTTATATTTTTTTGATTAGAATTTAAAATGTCAAATATTTTAGTATTTATCTCTTTAACTTGATTAATTGTTTTTTCATCTTCTAAAAATAAATAATATAAATTCAAATGTTTTTTTATATAATTTTTATCAATATTTTTTTCTTGTTTTTCTAAGTTTTTATCAACATAATCAAATGCTTTTAAAACTTCTATTAAATTACTATATTCATCGCTTACTATTTCTGAATTGCTATTTAATTTAGAAATACTTGCATTTAATAATAATACTAAATAATTAATTTCAAACTCATTAAGTATTTTTTTATCCGTTTTACTAATATTTTTCATAAAACCACCCTTGAATTTATAATAACATTAAAGAGTTTGGAAAGCAATAAAAAAAGGATTATTTCATCCTTTTATATAATCATTGATATTATTAAACCAAATAATATAACTACTACAAATAATTGAAGTAATAATTTCCAAATATATTTCATCCAATCTTTGTAAGAAACATCTAGAAATTTTAATCCAGCAACTAATACAACACTTACTGGTAGTATAAACATTACAAATCCATAAGCTGATTGTAAAATTATAGATATAGCTGGTAATGCACTTTCTTCAAATGCAATAAGTCCACCATACATACTATTTACTAAATATGGGAAATCATTAAAGAAAAATCCTCCAACCATACCTGTTAAGCTTACTAATAGTACATTAAATGATTTTGATAATCCTAATATAAAATTAGATATAGTTGCACTTAATGTTCCATTTGAACTATTAACCATAATTGCGAATATTACACAAGCTAATGCTACATATATTGAAGTTTTAAGCATTGATTTAATTCCCTCAAAATATGTTTCTATTGCTTCACTAGGTTTTATACTATATACCCATGCAATAATTACAGTAGCAAATAAAATTAGCGCTGCAAACTCATAATTACCCCATTGTCCTATTTCAGTAAATGTTCCAAGTAATTTTGAGAAAATTGCTATTCCACCTATTTTAAATTCACTAATTGAAGTACTTATTTTATTAAATAATTCAATTCCAAATGAATAATACCAATTATACATTCCAACAAATGATACTACCATTAAAACTATAAATATTATAATTAGTGGTAAAGAACTCTTTTTTTCTTTTGAACCTTTTATATAAAAAGGTGCTTCGATTACTGGTTCAACAATAACTTCTTCTTTTTTAGTTTTTTTAGATTTCTTAGTTTCTTTAATTTCTTCTTTCTTTGTTAATGATTTATTTTTTCCAATAACAAACATTATAAGTAAGAATACTAGTACAGCAAGTAAACCAAATTTATAAACTATTCCTTTATTTGCATTTAAACCAAAGAAGCTTTTAAAAACTAAAGCATTTCCATAAGTTGACCCCATTATACCAACAAGTATAGCTCCAACTGTAGATGCAAGTGCTGTTACTTTATCATATCCTAACAATAATATAATTGCAGATACGAACGGTACTAATGCGAATACTACAATAGGAAGACCTGATAATGATGCAAGTAATGCAAATGAAATTATACTAATAATTAAAAATAAAGTTTTTTTCTTACTAAATTTTTTAACTATTGAATCTATAACTTTACTATAAACTCCTGTTTTACTCATAACAGCGTATAATCCACCAATTGATAAAAATACAACTAGGTATTGAACAAATATTGCAACACTATATAATGGTGCCTTAAATATTCCAACTAATCCTACTGGATCTGTTTCTCCTGATGAAAAAGTTGATGAGTTATAATAACCTACTGGAATTATATAACTTAAAATAACATAAATTCCAAAAACAATTCCAAGTGCGATTAATAAATCAAAACTCTTTTTTTCTTTTTTCATATTCTCTAACCTCCATGTTCATTATAGCACAAAACTATTAAAAATAAAGTTTTTTCACTTATTTTTCATATTAAATTATATTTTAAAAAAAATATTATATACATGATATAATATATCTGGAAGTGAAAAAAATGTTTAAATATAGTGATAATAATAAAAGATATCATACTTTGGATTATTTTTATAGAAAAAAATTTGGATGTAAGGTATTTAAGGTAAGTTTAGATGCAGGTTTTACATGCCCAAATATAGATGGAAAAGTTGGTACTAAGGGTTGTATTTATTGTTCAAATAAAGGTAGTGGTGAATTTGCAGGTAATAAAAATGAAGATCTAGTTATCCAATTTGAAACAATTAAAAATTTATTACTTAAAAAGTGGCCTAATAGTAAATATATAGGATATTTTCAAGCCCATACTAATACATATGCTCCTGTAAATGTTTTAAAAGAAAAATATGAAACTATTTTAAAACTAGATAACGTTGTAGGTCTTAATATAGCTACAAGACCAGATTCAATTAATGATGAATGTTTAGATTATTTGGAAGAACTAAGTAAAAAAACTTTTTTAACTGTAGAACTTGGTTTACAAACTATTCATGAAAGTACAAGTAAATTAATAAATAGATGTCATAGCTTAGATACTTTTAAAGAAATGGTATTAAAACTTAGAGAAAGAAATATTAATGTAGTTGTTCATATAATTAATGGTCTTCCTTATGAAACAAAAGAAATGATGATTGAAACTGTAAAATATATTAATAAATTAGATATAAATGGAGTCAAAATACATATGTTGCACATATTAAAAAACACACAATTAGAAAAATTGTATGAAGAAGAAAAATTTCATGTATTAACTAAAGAAGAATATATAGATATCGTATGTGAACAATTGACTTATTTAAAACCAGAAATTGTTATTAATAGAATAACTGGTGATCCTAAAAAAGAAGATTTAATCGAACCAAACTGGTTAATTAAAAAATTTTGTGTATTAAATGATATAGATAAAGAAATGAAAAAAAGAGATATTTATCAAGGAGAAAGGAGTAGATAACTACTCCTTTTCTAAAAACCAAGTATTTGTTATATCACAACTTTCACTAGTAGGTGCTGGCGAAGGCATCTCAAATTTTACAAGTACTGGTATTTTAAATGCACTACCAAATGCAATACAATTTCCAGGTTGTAGTATCCTTATTTTTTCCACAGTTTCTGTTGTTATATTTGGAACCATTTCTTGTATATAACTTATATCTTTTGGATGTAACATTTTAAATATCAAGAAATTGCTACATTGTGACAAAGAAGTTTCAGATAATTCACTAGGTCTTTGGGATATAAGTCCAAGCATTACCCCATACTTTCTTCCCTCTTTTGTTATTCTATCAAATATATTATATCCTAATATATTTATATCATTATCATTTTGAACATATCTATGTGCTTCTTCTAGAACAATATGAAATGGTAATGATGTTTTTTGATCATTATCTTTTGAATAATTAAATAACATCTTTGAATATATTTTAGTTAATGCTTTAGCAAATCTATCATCTACATAATTTATATTAAAATTAATTAATTGTGCTTTTCTATTGTTAGGAGCAGATAAAAGTTCTTTAATATATGCTTCTTCCGTTATAAAATTATCATATTCAAAAAATTTACTGTAATCACTATTTATCAATGAATGTAATCTAACTTTTAATGTATTTACCTCATCAAATATTTTATCACTTTTTAGTATTCCTTCTGATATTAAAGCAAAATCAAAAGCTTCTTTTAAATCTTTTAAAGTATATTTAAATGATTTATCTGGCATTTTCAATTCTAAAGAATCATCCAAAAATTTTTCTATAAAACTTACTAAAAGTTCCATTTCTCTCATTTTACCTGATGAATCAATTAGTAAACATTGTTTTAAGCTTCTAACATAACCTGGTTGGAATACTTTTGTTTCCAAATTTAATTCTGAAGTATTATAACGAGTTAATACTGAAAAAATTTGATCTCTTATTTGAGTTGATTGTCTACCACTTGATAAGATTTCTAATATAGCTCTAGCTATAATATCGTTTTTATGTTTTAAAACTACACTTTCTTCTCTACCAAATATGGTAACTAGTTTTAATGCTTTTTCTATTATTGGTATTTGACTTGGTTTTTCAACACCTAAAAGTATTGCAATATCATCTGTATCAAGCAACCATATTGGTATTCTAAGTAATTCTGTATCTGAGTTAACATTTGTTGTATATGCTTTAAAATTTATTTCTGGAACTTTTTTATGCAAATCTTTAAATGCATTATGATATTCACCATATGCATCAAAAACAAATATACTTGCTCTATATGGAATCATTTTTTCTTTTGAAAATAAGTTTTGAAAAATACGAGCTATACTGCAAGATTTACCACTTCCTGTTGAACCAAATATAGCAAAGTGGTTACTAAAAAAAGAATTAACATCCATTCCTATTTTAACATTTTCATAAATAGGACTTTCTCCAATGTATAAATGTCTATCTTCTTCATAATTATTTATTCCAATAATTAAAGGTGCTTTCTCTTTTGAAATTAATTTCACCTTAGCTGAAAAAGCAGGTTTTGACATTATACCAAACACAAATTTATCATCTATTAATTCACCAAGTAATGATATTATTGCATTATTACCTTTAATATCAATTATCTCACCTACAAATTTTTTATCATCATCTTCCATTATTACATAAAGATTTATTAAATTATGGATTTTATTTATATCGACTTTTAAATCTATAATTATTTTATTTCCATCTGTTGAAATAATATTTCCTAACATAATCCTCACCTATTATAAATTATACATTTTTTTTTACTAAAAAAAAAGAGTTAAATTAAACTTTCTCTTATATAAGTTTTAACTCCTTTTAAAACATATATTTTTAATGAACAATTTGTTGTAACTTTTATAAATCCTAGCCCATTTATAACTATATCTTCGCCACTTTTAACATTATATTCTTTACATTCTAAATCATTTAATTTTTCAGTTTTATAAAATCTTTCTATATTAAATAGATTTGACATAAAAATAGTAATATTTGAATCTGTGATACTATCAATTCTTAATATATTATCTATTATTAATGTTGTTTGTTTCTTCAATTGATAAGTGATTGGTTTTATTTCTTTTTTAGGAAGTAATTTTTTTATTTCTTTTTTATCTAAGTAATTAATTATATTTCCATCATCTAATATACCTGGTGTATCTATAAGTGTTAATGAATCATTAATTTTCACCTTTATTAGATCAACAGTGGTATTAGGAAGTAAACTTGTTGTTATTTTTGTTTCATTTGATGAATAATTATATATTATTTTATTTATCATAGATGATTTTCCTGAATTTGTATATCCAACTACATATACATCATTTGATTTTTTATATAAATTAATTTTTTCATACAGTGAATCAAAATTATAGTTTTTATTACTGCTTATTACTATAACATCTTTTACATTTTTAATATTTTTAATATAATTAATTAATTTTTCATCTTTAACTGATTTTGGTAGCAAATCTCTTTTTGTTAATATTACTATTTTATCATTTGTAATATTTTTGATTATTTTTTCATATTCATTTACATTTAACAAATCTATTACTAATAACACTAAGTCTTTTGTTGAATCTATTTTTTTTAATATTTGAATAAATTCACTATTTTGTTTTATTACTTCTTTATATTCATTATAGTTTATTATTCTAAAACATCTTTCACATAAACTAGATGTAATATTTTTTGTAAACCCTAATTCTTTTGAATTAGTATTTTGAAGAGTAACTCCACAGCCTGTGCACTTATTCATAATATCTTCCTCTTATAAATAATTCTTTTTGTTCTAATTTTTTTATTATTTTTTTCTCTCTAAATCTATTAAATTTAGTCCAAATAAAATCTATTGGACTTATAGGATTAACAAGTATTGTTGTTATTCCTATGTTATTACCACCTACTATATCTGTAAGTATTTGATCTCCTATGATTGCAATTTCACTTATTGAATAATCATATTCTTTTAATACTTGTAAAAACTTTTTAGGATGAGGTTTATGTGCAGAAGCAGCACAATCTACATCTAATGCATCTTTAAAAGGTTTAACTCTTTTTTTAGGACTATTTGAAAATATTATAACTTTAAATCCTTTTTCTTTTAAATCGCTAAAAAACTTCTTTGTTTTCTTACTTGGTGTTTTCATTTTTACAGGTGTTATTGTATTATCTAAATCAAATAAAAGACATTTTATTCCCCTTTTTATAAGTTTATCATAATCAATAGCATATATACTTTTTTGATACATATCTGGAATATATTTTTCCATAGTTCCACCTCACTACTAAACTACATTTTAACATATATTTATTTTGTTTACAATTTTATTTCATTTATTTTACAATTTAATATTTTAATAAAAAAAGTAGATTTTTATCTACTAAATATTTCCTGTAAAAATATCTTTTATATTTCTTAAATAAAATTCAAATACATTTGCTTTTTCTACATTTTCTTTTACTGTTACTTCTACTTCTCTTACATTATTATCTTCTTTTATTTTTAATATACCTACTTTATCTCCAACTTTTATAGGTGCGGATAAAGTATCTAGTTTTAATTCAAACGTTGCATTTTTTTTAGGTTCTGTTTTTTTATTTAAAAATGTTACGCTTTCTTTAGGGACTATCTCTATATATTCTTTTTTACCTTTTAGTATTTTTACTTTATCAAGTATTCTATCATTAGATAATATTTCTTCCGTTTCATATTGCGCGAATGAATAATCCAACATTTCGGTTACTTCTTTATTTCTAGTTTTACTGTCTGGTTCTCCCATTACAACTGCAATTATTCTCATGCCATTTTTCTTAGCTGTTGCAGTTAAACAATATCCAGCTTCTTTTGTATAACCGGTCTTAAGTCCATCAACACCACTATAAAATCTTACAAGTTTGTTAGTATTAACAAGCCAAATTTTTCTATCAGTATTTTGTCTTAAATAGTCTTCATAAATTGATGTATATTCAAACAATTTTTCATGTTTTACTAATTCACGCGCAATTATAGATATGTCATATGCACTTGAATAATGATTTGCATCGTGTAACCCATGACAATTTTTAAAATTTGTATTAGTAAGTCCCAGTTCTTGTGCTCTTTTATTCATCATATCAACAAACATGTCTTCAGTACCAGCTATTTTTTCTGCAAGAGCAACCACTGCGTCATTACCACTTGCAACAGCAATACCTTTAAATAAATCAGAAACACTCATTTGTTCATTTGTTTCTAACAAAATTTGACTTCCACCCATGGATGAAGCATTAGCAGAAACAGTAACCATTTCATCCCATTTTATAATTCCTTTATCTATACTTTCAAGTATTATTAACATACTCATCATTTTAGTCATAGACGCAGGGAATTTTTTTTCATGTACATTTTTCTCAAATAAAACTTCTCCTGTACTAGCTTCTATCAAAATTGCTGATTGTGCACTTTCAGCTAGTTTTAATTCTTCAGCTTTAGCATAATATGGAAATATTGAACATAATAATATTAAAACAGCAAAAATCCTTTTCATTAATCCACCTCTAATAAAAAATATGTAGAAATAAATTTTTTATTCTAAATAATGATTTTAGTATTTACAAAAAATTATTTATTGTGTATAATTTAATACAGTTGCAGGTGTGGTTCAATGGTAGAATGCGACCTTGCCAAGGTTGAGACGCGAGTCCGATTCTCGTCACTTGCTCCATTTATGGTAAAAACAGCCTAAAAAAGCCAAAATTGAGGATGTTTTTATATAAACTCTCTGTGTTGTTCTTTTTGTCAATGAAACAACCGTATGAAATTCAAGGTTTTTATAACCTTTTTTTCATGCACTTTTGTAGCATGAGTATATACATTTAAAGTTATATTAGAATCTGAATGACCTAATCGACGTGAAACTTCTTTTATCATTAATTTTTTCTCAACTAACATTGTTGCATGAGAATGCCTAAATTCGTGTAATTTAATAGGTTTTATATTAGCTTTTTGACAAGCTTTTATTTTATAACGATTTATTGTTGTTGGTGACAAAGGTTTAATACCGCCAAATATAAAATAATTATTGGAAAATTCATTATATTTAGAACAATAAATCTTTTTCAATTTTAAAATATCCCGATTCAATTTTCTATCAATTTCGATTTCTCTTATGGAAGATACGGTTTTAGGAGTGCCAATTTCTCTACTACCGTGTTCATCAATAGTTTTATTAATAAACAATATACGTTTATCTAAATCAGTAAATTTTAATGCCATAGCTTCACCAGGTCTCAAACCAGTAAAAAATAACAAATTAAAAAATTGTTTATATATTTCATTATCCACGCATTTAATAAATCTATTGAATTCACTACAACTATAAATATTATATTTTTTTATTTCATTTTTTAATTTAAAATTACCAACTAATCTAGGTATATTTTTCTCAACATTAAAATATTTAATAAGAAAATCAAAAAAATTAGTCATTAAATAATGTAAATTTTTTTTATAATTATTACTATAACTATTTAATTCAATTTCATTTTGCCATTTCAAATAATCAAACTCGTTAACACAAAAAACGTTAAATTCCCGCCAATATGGAATAATTTGATTTTCAAATCTACCTTTTAAAACTCTCTTTGTTTGTTGTTTCAGCTTATTATCAATATAAATCAAATATTTTTTATAAGCTTCTTCAAAATTTAAATACATACTTTACCTCCTTACGAGTTAAAGTATTATAAATAGTTTTTCCTTTTTGTCAAATTCACTTCCTTTCTTAAAAAATAGCATAACAAAAAATAACAAAAAATAAAATAGTTTTAAAAAAATAAAAGTAAAAATAATATTGCACTTTTAGAAAAAGTGCGCAAAACTTCTTTTCAACCTCGCCGGTCGAGGCAGCAAAAACAAAAAAAGTGAAGTATCACTTTCTTTGTTTTTACAAACGACATTATGGAGCAAACAAAAATATCAATAGACTTTCACGGCATAAAAGCCTACGGCATTTATTCCATGTTCTATTGACATTTTTTTATTGCTATTTTATTAATATAACATTGTCATTGTACATTTTATTTAGTACTACAAATAAACTAACAAAATCATAATCTTCATTTCCTTTTATTTCTATTAATCTAAATTTTGGATCATATACTATCATGCTATTATAATTTAATGTGTTTATATAACTATACTGTGTAAATAACTTCGATTTATGAAATCCGTAATCTTCTAATGCTTTTATACTTATCTCTGGTTTTAAATATATCCTCATTTTACTTGCTCCTCAACTATATCTCCATACTCTGCTATCATTTTTTTATAATTACTTTCTATTATGCTTGGCTTTTCTTCTCTCATATACTGAAATATCTTTTTTCGTGATATTAATGTATATTTATTATCTTGCATTAAATCTATAGGTCGTTCTAATACATTTATTGGTGTTTCAAATGATTGTAAAAACAATTGCATTTTTACATATTCTTTTTCTACTTCTTCGTCTAAATTCTCATCATTTATTTTATAAAAACAACCATAACCTTGTATTTGCTTTAATGCGTAAGTAGATTCATATAAAATCTTAAAATTATCATAAGTAAGTACATTGTTCTTTTCGTCTGTTTCTTTTGTCATGTACTTAAAAAGTTCTGCATAATCTCCCTCTTTAAATTTATCACAATTACAACTATATCCTACCTCTGTTAAATCAAAATTTTCTTTTGTTAATCTTATATCATTTATTAACATATACCACATTTTTTGTATAACTATCTCAAAATCACTAAACAACTTTTTATCCTTTTTTCTAAATTTATCATATGAATAACAATTTTCATGTATTTTATTTAGATCTAAATTATCAAACGCAAAACAACAATGGAAATGTGGATGGTAATTATCTCCTGTAAATGTTATCTCCAATGATCTTATACATCCTAGATAACCTAATGATTTAAAATTATAAACACTACTCTTTACTGTACCATTTATAAATCTAGTAAGTTTAGAAAAACTAACAATCATTTTTTTCAATGTCTTTTTTAAATCTTTTCCTTTGCAATTAGGTACTGTAAATGTTATATGATAAATTTTATCTTTATACTGCTCTATCTCTGGAATATATCTACTCATTCTACTAGCTTGTTTAACTTTCTTACAATTATTACAAAACTTATTCTTACACAAGTTAGTTCTTTTAAAATCTTTAATCATATTGAATGAATACTTGTCTATTTCAAAAAACTTATTACAACAATCTATACTTTTAATTATATTTCCAAAAGTATCTTTTCTATGTTGTTCTACTTCTTCACTATATTTTTTAAAATAGTCTACTATAACCTCATTATATTTAGTATTATTATGAACGTCTAATAAATAATCATTATCAACTATAAAAGGTTCAAAATTCATATAATACCTCCCTAAATATATATACCAATTTTAAGATAATCAATTTCTATTTTCTAAACATACTATTTTTTAGATATTCTATAAATTGTCTAAATCTATTAAATGACATCTTAAAATCATTCAATGCATTGTTTCCTGTAAAAATTCTCTTTATCTTGTTATCGTTATATACAATTATCTCTAATTCATTAAAATCATAATCTTTACAATTTTTTATTATCTCTCTCTTATAACCTGTTAAATAAATAATATCTTTATTTTTTTTAGTACATACCAAATATATATATCTAACATAATCAGATTTAAAATCTAAAATTATACTTCCTAAACTATAAATAAAATTAATAAAAGTGAATAAAATTCCTCCTAAAAGTATATAACTAATATCTAAATTTCCCATAATTTCCTCCTAAATCTCAATTTTACTCTTATTTTTCAACGAAAAAAGGTAATATTTTTACTCAATAAATTATCTTTCAAAAATGTTACTTTTAATACCTTATTTTTCAACAAAAGACGAGTTGTTTCTAATATTATCAAGTAAACGCGCGTGTGCGCGTGATTATATCACACTTTTTTTTAAAATGAATAAATAATTATCTAAAAACCCCTTTTTGACCTTATATATCAACAAAAAATTTTTTTATTTTTTATTTTCTCCAGGAGAAAAGGCTACGCCTTTTTTTCTCCTGAAATGGAACTAATATGTTCCCTCAAAGTAAGGAATTAATTCTTCATACTCTACTTTTAACGTTGTATATGTACCTTTATTAAGTAGTGGTTTATCGTAATTATATTTTGATAAATACCTAGAATCATAAGCCGCAAATACTTTTTTAAAATTCATAAACTTTAAACTCTTCTTATATTCAAATGGTAACTTCTTACGTTCTTCCCTACTTTTAGGAATATACTTTCCGTAATCTTCTAATATAAAATATCTAATAGTTTTTATAAATCCTACATCTAATATAGGTATTTTAAACATTTTCTTATGTTGTACAAACCCACTAGCTACATTTCTACACTTTTTAAATGCTCTTGATGGATGTTGTGTACATAAAACTATACCTGCACAACCAAAATGCCTAGCTGATTGCATAAATTTAGCTATTTTAGAAATTATAGCGTTTTTCTCTTTGTCTTTATATTCGTCCGAATCTATTTTTAACTGTATCTCATCATCAACAAAAAATGCATTAGGTAAAAAGCTCCATTTATTATTAAAGTCAAATATATTCCATTTGTTTGAATAAATATTATGTTTCTTATCTAATAAAATTGGATAACTAGAATAAACATTATTTATTTTTCTATGTGGAAACAATTTATAATAATTAAGCTTGTCCTTTGCTTTTGCTACACCTAATTTAGCTAACACTGTAACTGCCATTTTCTTTATTAAATTATTTTCTTTTTTAAAATGCTTTAACGCGTCATTTGTTGCGTCTAATGTTTTCCCACTTCCTGGTATTCCACTATATATTAAAATTTCCAATTATACCACCTCTAAAATATAAATCTAAATATCTTTAATAAAATTCTATAAACAAAATATAACAATATAAACCAAGTAATTATATAAAATATGTTACTTGTTATAAATACTATTACTTGTTCAAATTGTGTAAAAGAAGTAATATCAAAACCTAAACCTAAAAAGAATTTAGTAATCGTTTCTAAAGTTAAAAATATATACATAATTACCCCCTAAAATCTAACACTTTCATTATTAATATAAGTTACACCATCACGTACAGTAACTGTTCTTTTAGTACTACTTCCATGTCCTGTATCAATATCTCTATTGTGTATAAATGTTACAACTTCATTTTCTCTATTTCTATTAGACATACTTATACTATTTGATAATCCTGTTAAACTAAAAAAATTAAATGAATCACTAACAAAGAATGCTTTAACTAGAAATCTAATTATAAATATGATCAAAAGTGCAGCTAATATAAAATTAAGCCAAGTAAAACCTAAACCAAAGAAATCTACATTATATAAATTTATAATGCTTTTAAAGATATCAAAGAAAAAACTTAAAATATCCATATTATCCCCCCTTAAGAAAATAACTTATATACTATTACAAATGGCATACTTACAAAAGCTATAACACAACAAAATACCAAAATAGTACATAATCCATATACAAATGTAAGTTCAACAGGTAAAGTACCTATTATCTGTACTACCATATTGTAAATATCTAAACCAATATTCATAAATACCCCCTTTTAAGATACTGAAGCATCTCTTACATGTTTTATAATTTTCATAACAAATACTACAATTAAAGTAGTTAGTATCATTGATATACCTGTTTGCATAAATCTAGGCAAATTGGAAAATATTGTTATTAAAAAAACAGGTAAATCTAATATATACATTATTGTAAACTCTAATAAGTTAGCTAAAGAACTTACTAAATATTTTAATAAATCAAATAACTTTCCTAAAATTTCTGCCATAAAACACCTCCTAAAAAATTATTTTAATAATTATAATAATTACTGTTAAACCAAATATAAAATATAAAAATTGTTGTAATGGTTGTGGCATATAATTAGTATAAAAATTATTAATACTATTTGTTATATAACTTATAGGTTTTAAAAATGTTTTAATTGTGGATCTTATTAAATCTGGATCCATATCTGTATTATCTTTTTTAAAATCACTTATAGAAATTTCTACTTCTTCACCTGTCGTTGGATCTATAATTGTTTTTTTATCATAAGAAGTATCATATATAGCATAATTATAATATCTTGAATCATAAATAATTGCTGCGGCTGCTGTCATATCAATAGAATAATTATTATTTATAACAACAATAGACTGTTGTAACATTTTATTGTTTATATAAATTTCAAATAAACCACTTTTACTACAACCATAAGGAAATGTATCTGTTAAAAGTTTACTAGAAGAAAAGTCATTTAAGTTGCTTGAACTACTTGGACTATTATTTTTTTCATTACATACTTTAGAATTTAAATTTGTAGTATATGCTCTCAAAACTTTAGAATTTTTAAAAATTCTGCTATCTCTTTGTTGAAATTCAACATCGCCAGTAACTTTAAACAAAGATTTGTAAGAAGCGTCTCCCTCAATATTTAGATCTACTTTAGGTAAAAATATCGCTCCATATTTACCAGTTATATCAACTATTTTGTAATAATTAGAAGAAGAATCTTCATCACTTCTATAATGTATAACAACATCAAAATCTACAGACGAACTAACCTTAACGTGTGCTGTTATTGGCTGATAATTTAAACTAAAATCTAATACCATTGTTAAATTTTCTACTGTGTATTCAGTATCAGCATTCAACAAATAATCAAAACTTTTTACATAATAACGACTAGATAGTTTTACTCTATTTAATAATTTATCATACCGTTCAGAACTAGAAGAACTAGAATATATTGAATCTGTATAATTAAAATAATTAGGCAAATAATTTCTAATTAAAATATTACTTGGGTCAGTATCATATAATTCAAAATATCTATGCTGTGTTTTGGGACTACATGTTTGTGTTTCTGAATTACAGTATGTGTATTCTTCGTCAAAATATGGACTAGGAAAATAATATTCCTCTCCGTCTAAACTGTTAGTTATGTCATATTGTAAATTAACATTCTGTGATATATTTTGTGGCAATCTATATTTAAATTCTATTTTCTCTACTTTTGTTACATCTATATCTTGTTCAAATATGTTTTCTCTCTTTTCAGTAGAATTATATATAGTTAAACCATAGTTTCCAGCAACAGTACTCGGTTTCAAAATATCTAAAGTAAAATTATTTAAATTCGAAAACATATTTGATAAATTATAAGTTGTAAGTGATTTTTCCCATTTGCTATAATAATATCTGTAAACATTATATTTTTTATTTTTTGTATAACTATAATGACCATCTGAGTTTTTTATAATATAACCATTGTTAAAATCTTCTGAATTAAAAAATACAATATATAATGAATGAGAGTAATAACCATCACTATACAATTCAGTATTATGAAAAATGTTTACTACATCATAAATAGATTTATCTATATTATTTTTACTATACAATTGTTCTATATTTTCATCTGTAATAACACCTGTTAAATGTTCATATTTACTACCGTCTACAAGTACAGTAGAAGCTTTTACATTCTCTATAATAAATAAACTACTTAGAATTACCGAAAAAGTAATTAAATGCTTTCCTATCTTCTTTCTTTTCTTTAAGTATTTTGTCAAACTCGTCACTTTGTTTAACATCTTCTAACTCCCCCTTTGATTTACTCATTAAAAATAAATCGTCATCTTTAAATTTAAAAATAAATATTAATGCTGAAATTAAAACTATGTTTAGTGTTATTGAACACCCTAAAATAAATAAAATCATTATATCTCTTCCTTTCCATAATCTGCTATATCAACAATAGGATAACTAGCCTTTATATTACAATTAATTTTCTTTAACTGATAATAAGCTTTATATAACAAATGCTCATTTTCATAATAAAAGTTTGTTTTATAACAACCTTTATTTTTATTTAATATAACTACAGGCAATATATAATTTGTTTGATACTTAACTCTCTTTACTAACATGTTTTAAATATTTGTTATACCTATCTAATTTTTTCTTATAATCACAAAATTCTTTCATTAGTTTACCTATAGTTTTATAATCATTTCTTTTTGAAGCTTTCAATATTTCTTCTTTTATTTCGTAGCACCTCAATGTAATTTTCTCTAGTTCTTCCTCTGTTATTATTTCTTCTTTTTTTTCTTTTTTCATTTATTTACACCTTTCTTAAAAAAAATAGGAAGAAAAGCAATAAAGCTTTCTCCCTATCACTTTATAAATTAAAATAATGTCTTGAACACTCTTATAATTGTATAAAGCATTACACATCCTACAGGTATTAATAATAATGGGTTTGCCATTACTACTTCTACTACTGAACCTACACATCCTAGTATAGCTTTTGCTATATCTGTTAATGTAGTTAATACTCCTGTAATTTGTTCTCCTGTTGCTGCAGTCATTACTATGTCCCCCTCTCATTCACACAAGTAACAAAATAGGGAACACTTAAGTGTCCTTAAAACTTTTTATATTTTAATGTTCAACCAAAACCCCTACTTTGTTTATATATATAAAAGCTTTATTATAAAGCTTTCATACCTTTATTCTTTTATCTTTCAAATAGTACTTGTCCGTCTGAGTCAACTAATTTGTTAATAACTCTACGAGCATTACCGTTGTATGTATCTTCATAACCAAACTCTACATCATATACTGAACCGAAAGCTTCGTCACTTAATACATCATATAAATTGGAATTGTTTATCCATTGTTCGCATATTTGGAACCCTTTTAAGTATTTTTCTTTTGAGTCCTGATAGCCATAATGCAAAATAACAGTTCCATTTTTTGTTTTATTAGCATTTAATATAACTACTTTTTCCATCTCTCTTTTTCTCCTCTCTTATTTTTTGATCAACACACAAACATTAGTAAGTAAGTATTTTAGAAAGTGATTTGTTAAAAGGTCGTGTTTGAGAATATTAATTTTATATGTTTATGTGTCGTATCGATTTAAAGATAACATTAAAAATTAAAATATGAAGAATGATAGAAAAAAAAACAAAAAAAAGCCTTATAAAATAAGGCTAAAATTTTTTTAATATATGCAACATAAATTAATCAATAAGTTCTTTTAAATTAGTATTATTTATTCATTATTACTTTCTTTGATCGTTTTTATACGCTTTCTTAACATTTTTAAACTAAAATATGTTCCAAAAATAAAATGATCATGTAATGGATTTGTTACTAATATTTTTTGGTATTTATATTTCTTTCTAACTTTTATTTTTCGTTTTATTATATGTGGTCTCGTTTCCTCACATAATTCAAATAGATTATTTATAATATCAGTAAATGAAATATCATTTAAAATACTTTCTATCATTTCCATTTATTTACACTTTCTTTTATAATTTTCGTTTATTTTATTTTTAGGAATTAAATACAATTTAACATAACTTTTACCTAATCTAAAAGGAATATCATAATTTATATTTCGCATAATATTGTAAGCTTTCATATTGAAAAATGATTCAGCTTCTTCAAAATTTTCTAAATTTAAAACGAAATTATCGTTTAAATCATACAAAGATAAAAACATATCTTTATACATATCATTCAATTTTATCATTTTTAACCCTCCATTTAAGAGTTTTAAAAATATGGTAGTATTTCTCGTCACTTGCTCCAGATTGATAGGAAACTCGGAAATTAACTTCTGAGAGTAATAAACGCTAACTAGAAATAGTTAGTTTTTTTGTTATTTAAGAAAGGAAAGTGATGAGTTATGACAATAGAAACTAAAGAACTTGTAATAAGTGAAGAATTAAAAAGAAAGGTTGAAATGATTTGTAGGTTTGCTTATGTTGACTACTCTATTACAAATGGAAATATTAAAAGTATTAGGAATACTAATATTGCTTATGCAAAACCTCACATAGTAAGAATAAATAATATTAATTATCTATTATTTGATAACTCCGATTATATTTTTATAAATGGCTATGATGAAAAAATAGAATTTAAAAATTTTGAAAATTATATAAAATCACACTAATATATAATATTTTTAAATTTTAGACTTTACTTTTTGCTTTTAAAGTGCCAAACATATGAAAGGAGATATAAATGAACGAAGAAAAAAAGATTGCAGGTATTTATAAAAGAGTATCTACATTAGACCAAAAACGAGAAGGATTTAGTTTACCAGAACAAGAAGAAAAATTAAGAGAGTTTTGCAAGTTTAAAGGTTATGAGATTTACAAAGTATATGAGGATGCAGGAATAAGTGCTAAAAATGATAAAAGACCAGCATATCAAGAGATGCTACAAGATATTAAAGATAAAAAGATTAATGTTATAGTCGCTTTTAAATTAGATAGATTAACAAGAAGTGTTTATGATATTGAAAAATTAATGAAGTTTGTTAATGATAATGATTGTGATATTGATTGTATGGCAGATGAATCTAATACTACTACTTCAAATGGTAGAATGGTTATGAGAATAATGACTAGTGTTAGTCAAAATGAAATAGAAAAATGTAGTGAAAGAACAAAGTTTGGAATGGTTGGAGCTATTAAATCAGGTCATATTCCAAATCGTAGTCCACTAGGTTTTACAAGAGATAATAAAAAGTTAGTACCAGATCCTCTTACAAAAGATATTGTTGTTAGAGTATTTGATTTATATTTAGAAGGAAAAAGTCATCAAACTATTGCTAATATATTTAATAAAGAGCAAGTATTAAATAAAACAAATTGGTATGACTCTACTATTCAAAAAATATTATCTAATGAGCTTTATAAAGGAGATTTTGTAAATGGTAAAAGAACTAAGCAACCTATATATTATGAGAACGTTGTTGAACCAATAGTATCAAAAGAAAAATGGAATAATTGCCAAAGTCAAAAGTTAAGAAATGCTAGACATTATGAAAGAACCGGAACTTATCTATTTACCAATAAACTTAAATGTTCTAAATGTGGTAGATTTCTAGGTGGTCATGCATCTTCTAAAAAGAATGGTAAAAAATACTATTATTATAAATGTGAGCATTGTAAAACTTCTTTTAAAGAAATAGAAATAGAACAACATTTATTAGCAATATTTATTGAACTTATTAAAACAGATGAACTTATAAATAATTATTACACACCATTTATTAAATCTAAATTTGATAATAAAGAGATAAATTATAATAAACAAATTAAAAATTTTGATAAACAATTAGATAGAATAAAAACAGCATACATAAAAGGTATTATGAAATTAGAAGACTTTGATAAAGAAATTAAACATATAGAATATCAAAAAAATAATTTAGAAAATAAATTAAAAGAACAAAAGCAATATGAAAATTTGAATTTTACAATAGATGATTTACTTGTACTACAAGATAAACAAAATATGGATATATTTATTAAACCTGAAATATTCTTTTCTAATATCTATGGATGGTTAAATTTACTAAAAGAAGAAAAGCAAAGAATAACAGCTACATATATTGATAATTTAGTTGTAGAAAAGAAAAATGATAAAACCATAATTAAAGAAACTAACTTTAGAAGTAGTTTTATAATAGATTTAATTAACTATAACAAAGAATATGGATTACCTTTAAATATTAACTTATTTCAAGATGAATATGGATTACCAATATCAACAAATAAAGAAATAAAGACATCTATTGATGCCAAAAAATATTTTAACAAATTAGTAGAAGTATTAGGTAATGATTATAAATTAAATTATTACCTAACTGAACCAGATCAAGATTTTAGAAACATAGTATTTAAATCAAATATTGATATAGAAAAAATTGTTAGAATAATATTAATTAATGATAATAAAAAATATAAAAATAATAAATTTAAAATTGGAATTATAACTCTTGACTTAAGTGATATAAAAGCAGAAAATGGAAAACAGCTTTTTAAAGACTTCTTTAAAAAATTTAAAGAAATATGTGATAGTGTTTAACAAAAATAAAACATCCATATTTACACCATAAAAAATATAGAACATCCACAATATGGATGTTCATAAAATTATAATAATTCCTTGTAAAATAAGGGAAAAATTAACATATATGGAGTAATTGCTCCATATTTTTTAATGTATTTTGCAAGTACAAAATAAGAAATGATAGCATCATAAACCCATATAATATAAGCATTTATATATGGTGATGCTATCATTCCCCTTATCCTGCTTTTTTATTTACAATTAAAAGCAATACGAACATTTAAAGAAACGCTATTTTTTATCTACTTCTACCTTGTTCTTTTGCAGGATTTTCTTGTTGTACATATAATTCATCTACTGACCTAACTTGTTCAAAAGAAGTATAGTTGTTTCCGTCTTTTCCTTTATACATAAATTTACGTTCTTCATCCCACATTTCTAAGACATCACGCATTAATTTAGCTACTTCAACACGTACATCAGCTATTAATGTTAATCTAAAAAAACTTGTTGCAAGTTCTTTCCACTTTCTTGCGCCTATTACTTCGCCATACAATTTTAAAATTTCATCTGGAATTTTGGTAAGAATTCTAGGTGGCAAGGAATATGCTTCTGGGTGTTTTGTAATATCTACCGAATCACTAAATGCCTTATATGTAGGATATACAGATTTTATAGCATAATCCTGAATCATTTCAAATGCAGTTGCCAAATCTATATTTTCTTTCAAATTAATCATCTCCAATCACATTAATTATAACACGTTTCTTGGCATTTTCAAAAATTTTACTGTAAAATTTGACATTTTTGTACTTCAAAATGTAAATCTTGTGATATAATTTAATTAGTTAGTAGTTATTACTACCTAAATATTTGTACCTAGTGGTTGTTGTACTTCCACCAAAAGGGCTCCATTTGAAGACAACTTACGAACTAATTAAAGTTCGTAAGTTTTTATTTTGCCCGTAGTCAGTCTTGGAAAGGCTTGTTCTACCAAATATAAAGATAATGTTCTCTTTCTAGGAAGGAGGACATTTTTTATGCTTGAATTAAAAACCATTGAAGAACTTAAACCTAATACTAAACTACTAGAACTTATTAAAGACTTTACTTATAAAACTAAAAAAGGAAAAGTTAAAGTTCTTCTAAATACTAATTTACAGATTATTGAACCTACTGAATATCTAATTACATATCCCATTACTCTTACTATATTTGAATACAAAGTAAATGAAATTAGTAATAAACCATTCTAAATTAAAGAACGTAAAGAAAAGTATAATTTGAAAGAGATTGAGACTTTTTTAAGAAATTTTTAAATTTAGGGTTTATTTTTGGCGTTTAAGTGAGGAAACATATGAGAGGTACTTTAATATTTCTCAAAATTAAGGAAAGGAGGAAAATTATGAGATGTGGAGTTTATGTAAGAGTATGTACTGATGACCAAAGAGATAATGGCTATTCTATTGATTCACAGCTTAGAATGATAAAAGACTTTCTGAAAAAAGTAAAGAATTAAATCCAATTAAATGGACAAAGTTAATGAACACCTATAAAAATACAGCAGAAGAAATTGTTTTAAATGAATATGTTTTTATATAAATAATCTTCAAAAAAGAGGAAAAATTTATCAAAATAATTTAATCCTCTTTTTTTATTTTTTGAATATGGGAATAAAATCTATGTCTAGCCAGCACTGAATTTGTACTCCCGTACAAATTCTATTATGGAAATTCCCATACCCTTTAATAACAATCTTTATTTTATATTTAACTTTCTTCTTTGATGAATTAATATGTACGCTAATGTTAATTGTGCTAACATAAAGAAGGCAGATAGTCCAAACATATATCTTAAACCAATAGCATACATGATTCCACATAAAAATGTACCAATTGCTTCTCCTAATGAACCAACCATATATCTTAAATTAGTATATGCTAATTGTTTATCAAGTTCGATACTATTAATATAAGGTGCATCTGTAACATTTTCATATGCCGTTGAAACTAGTAAAGACCAAGATATTGCACATATTACAACCACAATATTATTTGATAAAAATGCTAGAGTATAGCCTAAAAATCTTATTCCAAACTTTATAGTTATTGTAATGTAATCGTTTTTTGGAGTAAGAAATTTAAGAGCTACTATTCCTATTATATCAGCAAGTATTCCTATAATTAAAAAATACTTTGTTGCTGCACTATCTGTAAAATTTAAATAATTAGTTAGGGTTAGCATTTTTAATCCCAGTGCAGTAGAATATGCCACTTGTCCTATTAAATAATATATAATATAAGTTGTTCTAAATTTATTTGTAAAAATATATTTAAATATATTTTCATTCGAAGTTTTTGTCTCAACACTTTCTAGTTTAACATTAGATAGAATTATTAATGATATAACGGAAAATATAATTGAAATTAATAAACATAAATTATAATTAAATACTATTCCTAATATTGTTTTTCCAATTACAAATCCACCTATTAAAACTCCTAAATCTCGACCGGTATATTCTACTAACTTTCTCTTACTATATAAAGTATTACTTTTCTTAATCGTAACAATTAATGGATAAATACTAATAATTATTAATCGTTCTATGATTATATCAATAATAATAGATAAATTAATAAACGAACCTAAATTTGTATTATTTATAAAAAATAATATAACTAAATTTATTATTTTAATTAGTAAAGCAATTGTTATAAAATTTTTTATCTTATTTAATTTTATATATTTTGAAAAAATTAATATACCAATTACACAGGATAATGTTCCAAAACTTAAAATTCTACTTATTTGTGTTGGGTCAAGTCCATTATCTTGCATCCATAATTGTCTAAAATTATTCCATAATCCAATTGATATACTAAATAATAATAGTATAATTAATATTTTATTTTCTGTTTTTTTCCATATCTTACTCATTTATTACTCCTTTGATATTCCTTATTATTTTAAATTATATTCCTTTATTAATTGCATATCTCTGTTATAAACCCATATATATTTTATTGTTGATATAAATGGATTAAATTTTTGGTTTGCTGACTGAATAGATTTATCCAATGTATCGCTTGTACAAAGTGTAGCGTGAGGTATATATTTTCTTTCTCTTCTTTTTTCTAACATATAATTATTTAATTCTATATTAAAATATTGTTTTAATTCCTTAGAAAAAATTTCTTTATTATATGGTTCAATATATAATGTTTCATTATTACAAGTATTCAAATTTTTAAATTCTATATTAAAAGCGCTAATTTTTTCTACTATTACATCTAATTTATCAATAAATTCTTTTTCATTTTTACAATTATATAAATCAATAGTTATATGTGGCAACCAATTTCTTTCTCTATCTATAATCCTATTATTTTTTAAATAATCTTTAATACTTTGAATATAATATTTAGATTCAGTATCAAATCCATATTGTAATACATAATCGTACATAAAATACCTCCTGTAAAATTAACTAACAAAATTATACTATAAATTACAAAAAATTCCCATACTTCCTTGAAAAAATATGGGAATTACTATATAATGTTTTAGAAAGAGAGTGTTATAGTTCGTAAGCTGTTGCTTAACCGCTCCAGATTGATAGGAAACTCGGAAAATTTACTTCTGAGAGTAATAAATGCTAACTAGAAATAGTTAGTTTTTTTGTTATGTAAAGGAGTTGATTTTATGTTAAATATAGAAACAAAAGAATTAAAAATAAGTGATAAATTAAAAAGAAAAATTGAGATGATTGGAAGATTTACTAATACTACTCCAATTATAAATAATGGCTCAATTAAAAATATAACAGGTACAAATGTTGCTTATATTATGCCACATATCATTGTTATTAAGAATAATAAATATCTAATATTTGATGAATTTGATGATGTTTATATAAATACCTTTAAAAGCAAAATATCATTTAAAGATTTAGAAGATTATATAAATACACATTAAATATCTTTTTTTAAATATTATACTTTTCAAAAATACTTTTAAAGTGCTAAACAAAAGAGATGTGTTTTTTAAAATATTTAGATTTTAGACTACACTTTTCAAGTTTAAAGTGCCAAACAAGAGAAAGATATAATTTTTAGGTTGCAAAAATCGATTTAAAGTGCCAAACATATGAAAAGTATCTTAATAATTTTAAATTTTATACTTTACTTTTTACGTTTGAAGTGCCAAACATATGAAAGGAAATATTTAAAAATATGAATAAAGAAAATAAAATAACAGGTATTTACATTAGGGTCAGTACAGAGGATCAAGCTCGTGAAGGTTTTTCCTTGGGAGAACAAGAAGAAAGATTAAGAGAGTTTTGTAAGTTTAAACGATATGAAATATTTAAAGTTTATAAAGATGCTGGAATCAGTGCAAAAAGTGATAAACGACCAGCATATCAAGAAATGCTTGAAGATATAAAAAGTAAGAATATTAATGTAATTGTAGCATTTAAACTTGATAGACTTACTAGAAGTGTTTATGATATTGAAAAATTAATGAAAATAGTTAATGATTTAGATTGTGACATTGATTGTCTAGCTGATGAATCTAACACTACTACTTCAAATGGTAGAATGGTTATGAGAATTATGACTAGTGTAAGTCAAAATGAAATAGAAAAATGTTCTGAAAGAACTAAAGTCGGATTAGCAGGTGCTATTAAACAAGGACATTTACCAAGTAGAACTACACTAGGCTATAAAAGAGAAAACAAAAAGTTAGTTCCCAATCCACTTACAAAAGATATTGTAGTAAGAGTATTTGATTTATATTTAGAAGGTAAAAGCCATCAAAAAATAGCAAACATCTATAATAAAGAAAATGTTTTAGGTAAAACTTGGAGAGATTCAACAATACAAAAAATACTATCAAATGAAATATATAAAGGAGATTATATCCATGGTAAAAGAACTAAACATCCAACATATTATGAAAATGTAGTTGAACCTTTAGTTAATAAAGAAAAATGGGAATCTTGCCAATATCAAAAATTAAGAAATGCAAGACACTATGAAAGGACTTCAACATATCTTTTTACTAACAAATTAAAATGTTCTAAATGTGGTAATTATTTTGGTGGTAAAGCTAGTGTTAAAAAGAAACTTAATAAGAAGTATTACTACTATAAATGTAATCATTGCAAAATTAATTTAAAAGAAGATTCTGTTGAAGATTTAATATTATTAGAACTATTAGCACTTGTTTATATAGATGACCTATTTAACGACTATTATACGCCTTTTATAAAGTCAAAACTTGATTATAATAAAATAGATTATAAAAAGGAATTAAAAGAACTAGATAAGGAAAAAGATAGGATTAAAACAGCATACATTAAAGGTATAGTTAAACTTGATGAGTTTGATAATGAGTTAAAACAAATAGAATATAAAAGACAAGTATTAGAAAAACTTGAGCAAGATAGCAAACAATATGAAAATTTAAACTTTACTATGGATGATTTATTACTTATTAAAGATAAAAAAGAAATTGAAGATTATCTTCACCCTGAAAATATAATTAATTTGTTTGCTCGTTGGAATTATTTAGATAAAACAAATAAACAAAAACTGATTTCTAAATATATTGATGACATAGAAATAGAAAAGTTAGGTACAAAAATAGAAATTAAAAAATTAAATTTAAGAAACTCATTTTATTATGATTTAATTGATTATCATAATAATTATGACACTCCACTTGATTTATTTATGTTTATGGATGAGAATAAATTTCCTATACCTGTAGCACATAATGGTTTTAGAACTAGAATTGAAATAGAAAAATATGTTAATAAATTAAAAGAAATGTACGATGTTAATTATTATGAAGTTAAACCAAATAAAGACTTTACTAATTTATCATTTACAACTAAAAATTATATAGAAAAAATAATAAGAATAATACCTATAAAAGATAATAATAAATTTAAAAGTAACAAATTAGAACTTGGAATAATTACTATTAATTTATCAAATATAAAAGGTATTAATGGTACACCACTATATAAAAATATTTTTAAAACAAGTAAAGTAAACACATAATACTTGTTTTTAATATAAAAATTTATATTAATTTAAATTATTCTTTTTTTACTTTTAAAGTATATTAAAAAAGAGTAAATCATAACTATGATCTACTCGACAAATTATGGACTACTTAATAATAGATAGTAATAAATCTGTTAACTCTCGCTCAGTAATGTTTGTTGTTTCAATATCAAAATTAATTCCTTTATAATTAAATTCTGTAAAATATGTTTTATCATATTTATAAATTTTTAATTCGTTACTATTTATTTTTGATATCTTACTTGTTTTTTCTGAAAAGTGATAGTCTCTAATAGGTTTATTTTCTTTAGAAAATGAAATTGCTATATTTCTATCAGTTTTTGTATTTGAATAATTAACTGCATAGTTTTGTAATTTATTATATTCTTGTTTGTCTTGATCGGATTTAACATATATTTCATATGCATCTTGACCTTCAAAATCACTTGGAATATTTAAATTTTCAATTTCTTTAAAATATGTAATATTTTTAACATTAATTGCTTTAATATCTGCATCAAATTTTAAAGTTCCTTGAGTAATTTTACTAACATCATTAATATATAAATTAACATTTTCTTTCGTTTCCATATTTGGCTTGTGTAAGCTAGTTTTTAACTGACCATTATTAACTAACAATGCAAAGCCCATAATGGCTACTAAGCAAATTGGTGCCAAAGACCATTTCCATAACTTTTTTTCGTTTTTCATTTTATCCTCTCTTTCAATTTCTTTTATTATTTTATTATAACAATCATTAGGGTTAATATCTTGTTCTATTACTTTTTTTAATTTTTCTTTATTATCCATTTTACTTGCCCTCATTTCCAAAATTATCTTGTAATTCTTTCAATGTTCTATAAAGTAAATTTTTTATATATGACTCACTTACTTTTAGTTCATTAGAAATATCCTTAATACTTAATTCCAACTTATAGTATAAATAGAAAATTTTTGAAATATCTTGATTTTTTTTACCTTTAATATATGCCCAAATCATACTCCAATTATCGTTTTTAATAATAAGATTATTTATATCAACTTTGTCTTCTATTGTATCAATTAATTCCATATCTTTTTCATTTTTTTCAAATAAAGATACAGTTTTTAGTTTTTGTAATAATGAATAATGTTTTTTCATTTTATTATTTGCAATTCCTATAAGATAACTTTTAATATTAATATCTGATAACATTTTTTTATTTAGGATCTTCCATAGTTCTAAATATGTTTCTTGCATAATATCATTAGCATCATTAACATTATGACATTTAATAATCACATATTTAAGTAACTCTAAATTAGTTTCATCATATATTTTATTAAATTTATATAGGTTTGATTGACTAGCCATATTTATCACCTACAATATAATAATCCCTATTTTTTCTAAAAAAGTTTCAAAAAATTTAAAAAAATCCAATAAATTTAAAAAATGTTTAAACGAGAAATGTAAATGTCATTAAAGTAGTTCTCCATATATTTTTTTCATTAATATTTATGATATAAACTACTACTTATTAATCACTTCCACATATAATTATACTATACTTTCAACAAATTTAGTTACCAACCAGTAACATCCAAGATCCATCCAACATTTTCTAATGCATATCCAACTGTTTGAAATAAATTATAGTTCCATAATACCTTTAATAAAAAGGGATAAATAAAAACTATGGTAGAGTTCTTACATATTTTTAACTCAATTTTGCAAGTGCAAAATAAGAAATGATAGCACTATAAAGTCTTTATTTATAAGACATTAAGTATACTAGTGCTATCATACTCTTTATCCTGCTTATCATTATTAATTTAAAAGCATAAGTTGCTGTATAAAATAAAACGAGCAATTACTCGTTTTATTTTATACATATTTATTCATATAATTTTGCTTTTATTTTAAATGTTGACTATTTTCTTGTTTATGTACATGACTTTTTATATTTTTTAATATTTCAAATGAATATGGAGCATGAATCATAGGTAATGCTATACGAAAAGAATTATAAGCAAACTCCAAAAAATTACTATTCTCAATAATTTTTTTACTATCCTGATATTCTTCTTCAAATGTTTCTTGTTCTTCTTCTCCAGCATAAATATAATCACCAACTAATGCCCTTATTGAACCATATCTAAAATTATTTCTTTCATCTTCATTTACAACACAAAGTAAATTTAAGTCACTCTTTAAACCACCAAAATAGTTAATTGGAACAGTAATTTCTTTCATTGTTTTTATTTTTAAAATATCATTTTGAGTTATTAAATCCCCAAAATCATCCCCAGTAATTTGTAATTTAATATTGGCAGAATAAAAATCATTATTTCTAACAATAGAACCAGAAATAAATTGATTAGTAGCTTTAAAATTTCTCGCATTAGGTATTATTTTAAAATTTTTGCTAATTTCAATTCCATTATCATCAAAAGACATAATTGATTGACACACTGATTTATTGTAAAATGTTTGATTTAAAAACATTTCATCCGGTTTATTAACATTATAGGAGATAATGCTATTTGAATAATCTTCACCATAAGCATTATATTGACAATAAAAGTTATTTTTAATTGTTATAGTTCCATTGTTTGAATAAGTAATTTCTAAAGACTTACCATTATATTCCAAAATAATATTACTGCCATTTTCTAATGTTTCACTTTTTGCATTGAAATCACAACTTGTTTTATTTAATCTTTCTCTCGTGCTTATCAAAAACTCGTTAATTGCTTTACCAACAATATTTTTTATAGCGATATTAGCATTTGAAAATCCAATATAATCTACTACTTTTTTTAAATTATTTAATAAAACAGGAACCTCATCAGTAATTCCATGTGTTTTAGTAGGGTAATGTGGTGGAAATTTTTGCTGTGTTTCTTCTAAAAGTATTTTAAGCTGAGTAATATCCATTACATTCTTCCTCCAAACTTATTAGGTATTATATTTATATCTGCTGGATTTAACTTTGGAATATCAAATTCAATCATACCAACATAGTCATAATTTGAACCATTATCTATATTATTTTTTCTTCTTTTTACTTCTACCATACTATAACCATAAAATGGTTGCTCCATAGCAAACTTCATTTTTAAATTTTTAAAGTCATCATGAGCCTTTAATGCCTCTTTACTTCTCATAGCAAAAATTTGTTTTTCTACAAATACATATTTGTTTTCATCATTTACTGATACTAAGACATATTCTTCTTCGCACATAATAACACCTCTAATCTATCTATATTATAACATATTTTGATATATTTAATCAATATTTATGTAAACTATATGAAAATCATGTTATACTATTTATAGTTAGTAGTTTATTGCTACCTATAATTTAGATAATTAAAGGTTGTCCGACTTCAACCTTTATGGCTCCATTTGAAATCAACTTACGGACTTAAAAGTTTGTGAGTTTTTATTTTATATAAAACTTTAAAGTTCTCTTATCACAGAAAGGAGGACTTTTTTCATGTTTGAATTTAAAGTAATTGTAAATCTAAAACCTAATAAAGTTTAACAGACATTTTAAAAGAATTTAAATATAAGGTTATTTTAGGACAAATTAAAACTATTTTACACACCAACTTACAAGTAATAATACCTACTGAATACAAAATTACATATCCTACTACTCTTACAATACTTGAATACAAAGTTAATGAAATATCAAATAAGCCTTTTTATATTAAAGAACATAATCAAAAGTACAATATTAAAGAAATTACACAATTTTTGTTTATTACCATTTAAGATGTAAAAATCATAATTGTAGTGGATTTGGATTTCATTACAATACTGAAAAAAATATTATTAAAGATATTTTAATATTAGTGCCAAAAAGCGAATTAATTAACATTATTTAAAGAAGAAAGGAATGATAAAAATGAAAGTTACTTATACGAGAAAAGTAGATTATTTATTACCAGATTTATATTTAGAAAAAGGCGAAAATTATGGAAGGCTTGGAAGATATGGAATATTAAGATTACACTTTATTGCACAAAATAAGCAAGCTCTTTATGAAACATTATTGATGACAAATAAATTAACTCATCATCTTCTTTTAGTAAGTAGATCTTGTGAGAATTATTATAGAGAACTAATGGAAAATTATATTAAGAATGATGAAAGACTGCCTGAAAAAAGCAAAGAATTAAATCCATTAGAATGGACAAAATTGATGAACAACTATAAAAATACATCAGAAGAAATTGCCTTGAATGAATATGTTTTTATATAAATAATCTTCAAAAAGGGGAAAAAATTATCAAAATAATTTAATCCTCTTTTTATATATTTTTAAATCTGGGAGTAAAACTTATGTCTAGCCAGCACTGAATTTGTACTCCCGTACAAATTC
>ULWF01043797.1_pt1 | contig 57349 bp, 63 predicted proteins | sample 1960081 | NCBI WGS metagenome assembly ULWF01 (sample SAMEA4835805, study PRJEB28245) | human gut metagenome | biome: gut microbiome; material: fecal sample | place: Denmark | collected 2008
TTGTGGGTTACCCTGCTGAGAAAATAGGTTGTCGCCAGTTTTTTTATGTTTAAATAAAAGGTAAATATGTATAAAATAAGAAAATTTTATAGATATTTGCCTTTTTTATTTTATTGATATATAATAAAAATGCATAAAAATAATAATAAAAATATAAAATGTAAAGAATACAAAATAAAATATTAGGAGGAATGAAATAAATGGCAAAAGTAGAATGGAAATCAGGAACTTTTATTTATCCAATTCCAGCAGTAATGGTAACTTCTGGAAACATGGAAAAATCAAATATTATGACAGTTGCATGGACAGGAATATTAAACACAAATCCAGCAATGTGCTATATTTCTGTAAGACCAGAAAGATATTCTTATAATCTAATTAAAGAAAGTGGAGAATTTGTTATAAACCTTACTAATGAAAAATTAGCATATGCCACAGACTGGTGTGGAGTAAGAAGTGGAAAAGATTATGATAAGTTTAAAGAAATGAAACTAACAAAGGAAAAAGCAAACCATGTAAAATGTCCAATAATAAAAGAAAGTCCAGTAGCAATTGAATGTAAAGTAAAAGAAATAAGAAAATTAGGAAGTCATCATATGTTTTTAGCAGAAGTATTGTCAATAGATGCAGATGAAAAATATATTGATGAAAAAGGAGCATTCGACATTAGTAAATGTGATTTAATTGCATATGCTAATGGAGGATATTATTCTTTAAATGAAAAGATTGGAAAGTTTGGTTATTCAGTTCAAAAGAAAAATAAATAGGGAGATTTTATATGAATAGAGAAGAAATAAATAGAGAAATAGAAGAAGTCTTAAAATCAATTGGCTCAGATTTAGAAAAGGAAAATATGCCAAAAGAAATAGAAATTCAATATATATTAGAACATCAAACAGGCGAATATAAACTATCTGAAGAGCAATTAAATAGGTTTGCAAAAATGGCAGAACAAATAAATAAGATACAAAAGCAAGAAAAGAAACATCAAGAATTAGTAGTAAAAAAAGAAAGCTTTCTTGATAAAATACCTTTTATAAGAAAAATAAAACAATGGAATGCAAATAGAAAAATAAATAGTCAAACCAATTATTATCAAGATAGTAATCAAAATATGCAATATACACCTACAGAAAAAAGAAACCAATTCAAAGAAGAACTATCAAAAGATACAACAAACCCAAGTATAAAAAATGAGCCAAAAATAAATAAAGAAGAAATAATAGTAGTAAGTGATTTGCATAGTAGAATGGATAGATTTGAATTTGTAAAATCACACTTAAGAAAAAATCCAAAATCAAAATTCATAATCTTGGGAGACGCTACGGACAGAGGAGAATATGGATTAGAAATGCTAATGGAAATAAAAGAATTGTCAGACAAAGGAAGAGTAGAATATTTACCAGGAAATCATGATATATTTGCATATAATTATGTAAGATCTAAGGCAAATAAAGATGAATCTATTTATAAAGAAGCTAAATGGAACTTAGAACATAACGGTGGATTAACAACAATGGAGAAGCTAGATAATTTTGAAAAAACTGTACAAAATGCAAAAAATGAAGGTCTAATACACAAAGATATTACAAAGAATGAACTTATGAATTGGTTAGGAACTAGAAGAATACAACTAGCAACAAGACAAAATAATATAAATTACGCATTAGCGCATGCTGTATTTGATGCAAAACTATACAATTATGACTCTAAATTTAATTTAGAAAAAGCATATAACCTAAGAATAAATGGAAAAAATCAAGAAATATTGGATAGATTTGATAATTGTATGTGGTATAGAGAAAAAGAAGAAGAAACACATCACTCACCAATTACTAAAATTAGAGACTATGTAATGGTAGTAGGACATACAAGTCAAAGAAATATAAATATGAATACGGTAGGGAAAAAAGAACAAATGCCTATAATATATGTAGACACAGGAAAAGCAAAAGGATTAGAAGGATATAATCTAACTACAGGAAGAGACATTAAATTTATAGAAAGACCAAATGAAAGATAGAAAAAGTATCGCAAAAAAACATAAAAAAATAATGTATTTTTGTTGACTTTGCAAGAATTATATGGTAGAATAGTAAAGCATATGTGGAATGCATATGCTTTTTAAAATAGTTAAAACTAAAAAAATAAAGCAAAACAAAATCAGTGGAGGTGTTTAGAATGGCTGCAAAAGGAGCAAGAGAACCAATTACATTGGAATGTACAGAATGTAAAAGAAGAAATTACATGACAGAAAAAAACAAAAAAAATAATACAGACAGATTAGAAATCGTTAAATACTGCAAATATTGCAAAAAACGTACAACACATAAAGAAACAAAATAACCTTTAAAAGGGGGATAAAAAATGCCAAAGGAAAAGAAAAATAAAAAAGAAAAAAAGAGCTTTTTTAAAGATTTCAAAGCAGAACTTAAAAAAGTTATTTGGCCAACACCTAAGCAATTGGTAAATAATACAGTTGCTGTTATAACAATAGTATTAATAACTGCAATTATAGTATTTGTATTAGATTTTACATTTGAAAAATTAAATACATATGGAGTAAATAATTTAAAGAAAATGGTAAAATCAGAAAATGAAGTTACAAATGAATTAGCAGAAGAAAATACTGACAGTAATAAAATAGAAGAAACTAACACTGAAGAAACAGAGTCTTCAGAAGAAGTAAGTGAATAATAAAAAAGGAGGCTTTTTTAGATGTCTCAAGAAAATGAAAACTTAGAACCTAGATGGTATGTAGTACATACATATTCAGGATATGAAAATAAAGTAAAGACAGACTTAGAAAAAACCGTAAAAAATAGAGAACTAGAAGATTATTTCTTTGAAATAGTAGTTCCTATGGAAGAACAAATTGAAATAAAAGATGGTAAGAAAAAGACTAATCTAAAAAAAGTTTTTCCAGGTTATGTCTTAGTGAAAATGATAGTAACAGAAGCAACTTGGTATATTGTTAGAAATACAAGAGGTGTTACTGGATTTGTAGGTTCTGGAACAGACCCTATTCCTCTTACAGATGAGGAAATAAGACAAATGGGATTTGAAACAGCATCTATTAATGTGGATTATTCTAAGGGTGATTCAGTATCAATTACAGGAGGATCTTTTGATGGTTTTGTTGGAGTTGTACAAGAAATCAATAAAGACAAGAAAAAAGTAAAAGTACTAGTATCAATGTTTGGTAGAGAAACACCTATAGAAGTTGATTTTTCACAAGTTACAAAAATAGTTTAAAATGGAATTAAAGAAATTTGTTATAAGCAAAGAACTTTAAAACCAAATTAATAAATATCTATAATTATTAAGATGTAGTATACATCAAAACTTAAAGGAGGTGCAAAAAAATGGCAGAAAAAGAGATTAGTAATTTAATAAAATTACAAATTGAAGCAGGAAAAGCTACACCAGCTCCACCAGTAGGACCAGCATTAGGATCAAGTGGTGTTAACATTATGCAATTCGTAAAAGAATTTAATGATAGAACTGCAAACCAACCTGGAATGATAATCCCAGTTGTTATAACAGTATATAAAGATAAATCTTTTACTTTCATAACAAAAGTACCACCAGTAGCTGTATTAATTAAAAAAGCGATAAAAATTCAAAAAGGTTCTGGAAAGCCAAATAGAGACAAAGTAGGAACAATAACAAAAGCACAAGTAGAAGAAATCGCTAAACAAAAAATGCCAGACTTAAATGCAGCATCATTAGAAGCAGCAATGAGTATGGTAGAAGGAACTGCAAGATCTATGGGTGTTGTAGTTGCAGAATAAACAAAAAAGTTTATAAAAAATTGGGAGAGATAAAATCTCGTTAAAACCAAAAGGAGGAAAAAATGAAAGCAGGAAAAAGATTAGCAGAGTGCCAAAAGTTAGTTGATAAAAACAAACTTTATAGCGTAAAAGAAGCACTAGAAACAATCGAAAAAATGCCAAAAGCAAAATTCGATGAAACAGTTGAATTACACGTTAAATTAGGTGTAGATTCAAAACATGCTGACCAACAAGTAAGAGGTACAACAGTACTTCCAAATGGTACAGGTAAAACACTAAAAGTTTTAGTATTTGCTAAAGGACCAAAAGCTGAAGAAGCTGAAAAAGCAGGAGCAGACTTTGTTGGAGCAGAAGAATTAATACCAAAAATTGAAAAAGAGAATTGGTTTGACTATGATGTAATCGTAGCAACTCCAGATATGATGGGTGTTGTTGGTAGACTAGGTAAAGTATTAGGACCAAAAGGATTAATGCCAAACCCTAAATCAGGAACAGTAACAATGGACGTTACAAAAGCTATCAACGAAATTAAATCTGGTAAAGTTGAATACAGATTAGACAAAACAAACATCATTCATTTAGGTTTTGGAAAGGTTTCATTTGGAGCTGATAAATTAGCTGAAAACTATGATGCAATCATGGGAGCTATTATAAAAGCTAAACCAGCTGCAGCAAAAGGACAATACATTAAGAGTGTATCAATTTCTACAACAATGGGACCTGGAATGTATATTGATCAAAAATAATTATAGTAGCCAAAGAAAGTAGGCAAAAAATAAGTCCTACCGAGGCATAAAGAGATAGAAAAACAGTCTTTATATGCCTCGAGAAATGGCTATAAAGACTGTTATTTTATTAAAAATATCTTATATTTTATAAATATAGTGGTATAGACGAAAGATTAATAATAGGAGGTGAAATAAATTGGCAAGTGAAGTTATCTTAAAACAAAAAGAAGAAGAAGTAAACGCTTTAGCAGAAAAAATAAAATCAGCTAAATTCGTACTTTTAACAGATTATAGAGGAATTACAGTTGAAGACGTAACATCATTAAGAAATACTTTAAGAGATACAAAAGCAGAATACAAAGTTATAAAAAATAACATTATAAGAAGAGCATTAGATGCAAATGGAGAAAGTGGTTTAGACGAAGTTCTTGAAGGACCAACAGCTATAATAATCTCAGAAGAAGATTATGTAGAACCATTAAAAGCAATATATAACTTTGCAAAAGCAAATGAATTTTATAAAATTAAAGGTGGTATAGTAGAAGGCAAAATAATGTCAGCTGAAGAGTTAATAGCTTTAGCAAAATTACCATCAAGACAAGAATTACTTGGTATGCTTGCAGGTGCATTACTTGGAAATATTTCAAAACTTGCAGTTGCACTTGATCAAGTTAGAATGCAAAAAGAAGAAGCAAACGCATAGGTTATAAACCTAAAAATTAATTAGAGTTGTGAACTTAAATCACAAAAAATAAAAAATTTAGGAGGAAATAGAAATGATAGAAGAATTATTAGAAAAAATAGACAGCTTAAAAGTAGCTGAACTTGCTGAATTAGTAAAAGCAATTGAAGAAAAATATGGAGTATCTGCAGTAGCAGCAGCTGCACCAGCAGCTGGAGCAGTAGCAGGAGCTGCTGAAGAAAAATCATCTTTTGATGTAGTATTACAAGATGCTGGAGCAAACAAAATCCAAGTAATCAAAGTAGTTAGAGATGCTACAGGATTAGGATTAAAAGAAGCTAAAGAATTAGTAGACGGAGCACCAAAAACAGTTAAAGAAGGAGCTTCTAAAGAAGAAGCTGAAGAATTAAAAGCAAAATTCTCAGAAGTTGGAGCTGTTATCGAATTAAAATAATTATAAAATTTATTAAAAAAGCTATGAATAAAAATATTCATAGCTTTTTTAATAATTCATATGTTTTTATTATATTAAGCCAAAATCTACAAAGGACAAAAGTGATATGTCCCCAATTGTCCTTTAAAATTTATAGGAAAAAATTGACAACAAAAGAACACAATGGTAAAATTATAATAAGGAATTTATAAAAGGGGTAAAATACATGAGAGAAAAAAGAGGAATTACGCTTATTGCTTTAGTAGTAACAATAATAATTCTAGTTATTCTAGCAGGAGTTACAATTAATTTAGTATTTGGAAACGATGGAATAATAGAAAGAAGTAAAGAAGCAAGATTTAAAACACATTTTTCTGAAATACAAGAAAAAGTTAGTTTATATGTAGCAGATAAAGATACAGACGCAATAATAAATGGAAATACATATACAGCACAAGAAAAATTGCCAATAAAAAAAGAAGTATCAGCATCAGAAAAACAGGAATTTACAGACCATTTAAAAGCTGAAATACAGCAAATAAGTGGAAAAGAAGATATAACAACATTACAATTGTGCTATATAGATAAAGAAAAAATACAAAGTAAACAAAAACATGAATACATTATAGATACAGAAAGTTTTCAAATATATGATGTAGAGGGAGATAAATTTTTTAAAAAATGGCATCATACATTAAATGGACTTGGAAATACAGAGCAAGAAGAAACAGTACCAGACGATATAATAGATGATAGTGGTAAAAAAATTACACATGAGGGAAATATAGGTTGGTATTCACCTAATATGAAAGGATTTAATGGTACATATACATATTTAGTGTATTATAATAAAGCAAATACATCAGACATAAAGGAAGTTCCAGTAAAGGAATATATACAAAATGGTAAGAAAAATAAAATAGAAGAAAATGGAAAAACTTATGTATTAGATTTATATAACGAAAAAATGTGGGCAAATGTAAAAACAATAGCAAATGGACTAGAATGTTGGTGGGTATGGGTGCCAAGATATGCATACAAAATAAATTCAACAGACCAACAAATGGAAATAATATTTGTAGATGAACAAGATAACCCAATAGGTCAAGTAAGTGATTTTGATAAAATAAATGGAACAACAACAACCGATTTTACTAGTGAATATACAATACACCCAGGATTTAATATAGACGGAAAAAAATTACAAGGAATATGGGTAGCAAAATATGAAGCTTCAAACAATACAACACACCAAATGAGTACAGGTCTATGCTATGAACCAAATTTAGATGGATTTGATAAAGAATATACATACATAGAATTATATGATGAAGCAACATCAAGTTTCACAGAAGAAAAACTTCTAAAAAATACAGATGTAAGTAAAGTAAACCAAGACAATAAATGGTATGATTACTCTAAAAAACAATGGGCAAATATAAAAACAAATGCAAATGAATTAGAATGTTGGTGGGTATGGATACCAAGATATGCATATAAGATATCAGAAGGAAATCAGGAAACAGAAATTATATTTATAGATTTAAATAATAAACCAATGGACAAGCAAAAATATGGAAGTAAACTACCAAAAGATTTTATAGTACATCCAGCATTTACAACAGAAGGAAAAAACTTAAAAGGAATATGGGTAGCAAAATATGAGGCATCAAATAACACAACACATAAAATGAGTACAGGCCTATGTTATGAACCAAATTTAAATGGATTTGATAAAAACTATACTTATATAGAACTATATGATGAAACAACATCAAGTTTTACAGAAGAAAAAAGTTTATCAGAAGCAGATTTAAAAACAGTAAATAAAGATAATAAATGGTATGATTATAGAAGCAAAAAATGGGCAAATATAAAGACAACAGCAAATGGATTAGAATGTTGGTGGGTATGGATACCAAGATATGCATATCACATATCAGAAGGAAACCAAGAAGTAGAAATTATATTTATAGATACAAATGATACACCAATGGATAAACAAAGATATGGAAATACATTAGCAAAAGGATTTACAGTACATCCAGGATTTAATGTAGATTGCAAAAAACTAGAAGGAATGTGGATTGCAAAATATGAAGCTAGCAATGTAGCAGATGTAGTAGGAGGAACAAATCCTACGGGGGCAAGCACATTACCATATGCATCAGATACTGCAGGAACAAAGCATACACACGTAGCAAATGGAGCAGGAACAAAAGAGAGATTTGTAACAAAATCTACAAAATGGTGTAGCGGATATGATGGAACGCCATGTAGTAACTATGGATATTATATATATTGTTCACAATGTGGCGTACGATTAAGGCACTATTGGTGTAAAAATCACTATAATCCATCTACGAAAGTAATAATAGATGATGAGAACATAAGTTAAAGGGGGAGATTAAAATGAAAAAGAGTATAAAAATAATTATAGCTATTCTAATAATACTTATGCTGATGTTAGCAACAAAATCATATGCTGCATTAGAAAGTAACGTCGTGTCAGGTGCAAATAAAATGAAATCTGCAGGGATAGATGCACTTCAGTTATGTTATGATATGAGGGATCCAACATCAAGTTTAGGAAATAACAATTTAGATCCACATTTAATGTTAAATAAAGACTTGGGAGCATATGCTTATTTAGGAATGAGTGCGTATGGAACAAATGGAGCTTTAAAAAATGTTTCAATAACAGGATGGGCATATCAAAGTCCTTCAACAACTGATAATCAAACAGGAGTTATACATATGTCTAGTTATGGAAAAACAGCAGGAGTATATTCTAATACGGAATCTGCCCAAAAATATGGAAATACAAAATATGTAGAAGTATTTAATGGGGCTTTTACAGAAGAAAATACAAAAGGAATGGCAATAAAAGAAACATGGGGTTGGTATGGAGGATATACAAATGGAGATTTAGATGCTTCTAACGTTACAATTCAAAGGTATTATAATAATAATGCATATGGTTATATAAGAACATATGAAAATAGTAATGGAGCTAATACTTTTAGACCAGTAATCTGGAACCAATAAATTATAATAAAAAAAGAATTTATAACAAATTTAATGTTTTAAATTCTTTTTTTATTACATTAATTAAAATTATGTAAAGGACAAAAATGCACTGTCCCCAATTGTCCTGTTAGACCAAATGGTCAATAATATTGAAAAAGTTCAAAATAAATAATAAAATTACAATCATAGATTGACTTTGAAAAATATAAGTTATAAAATAGTAAAATAAAAAATATATATGAATAAAATAAATGAAGGAGAGTAACAAGAAGATGATAATACTATTAGATGCTATGGGTGGAGACAATGCTCCGGATGCAAATATAAAAGGGGCTGTAAAAGCAATAAACCAAATAGAAGCACAAGTATGCTTAATAGGAGATAAGGACGTCATAAATAGCAAAATAAAAGAATTTTATGGAAAAAATGATATATCAGAAATATCACCAAAATTATCAATACATCATGCTTCAGAGTCAATTGAAATGTGTGAAATTCCAACGCAGGCAATAAAACATAAAAAAGATTCTTCAATGGTTGTAGGATTTAATATGCTTAAAGAAGGAAAAGGAGACGTATTTATTTCTGCTGGAAATTCAGGTGCATTACTTACAGGTGCAACTTTATTAGTAGGAAGAATAAAAGGAATAGATAGACCAGCATTAGCAGGGATTTTACCAGCGTATAAAGGTAGATTAATGTTAATAGATTGTGGTTCAAATACAAATTGCAAACCAATAAATTTACTTCAATTTGCACAAATGGCAACTATATATAATAGAAATACATTCGGAATAGAACATCCAACAGTGGGTCTATTAAATATAGGAACTGAAGAAACAAAAGGAAATGAACTTGTAAAAGAATCTTACAAACTACTAAAAGAAAAAGCAGAAGAATTAAATATAAACTTTGTTGGAAATGTTGAAGGAAGAGATGCTTTTTCAGGGAAACTAGATATATTGGTAGCAGATGGATATACAGGAAATGTATTCTTAAAAACAGTAGAAGGTGTAGGAAAGTTAGTTAAAAGGACACTAACAGAAAGTATAAAGAAAAATGTATTTACAATGTTGGGTGCAGTACCAGCAATGCCTTCTATAAATGCATTATCAAAAGCAATGGACTATAAAGAATATGGAGGAGCGCTATTTTTAGGTGTAAAAAAACCAGTTGTAAAAGCACATGGAAGTAGTGATGAAAAATTATTTGAATACACTATAAAACAAGCGGAACAATTTGTAAAAAATAAAGCAGTAGATAGAATGATAGAGGAATTTCAAAAAGAAAATTAAAAATAAGATAAAATTAAAATAAGAAAATTATTAATAGAAATATTGACAATTATATAAAGTTGTATTATTGTAAAGAAAAAGTAAAACACATACTTGAGAGGGGGTGTAATAAAAATGACAAGTGAAGAAATATTTGAAAAAGTAAAAGGAATTATAGTAGAACAACTAGGAGTTGCAGAAACAGCAGTAACAATGGAAGCATCTTTTATAGATGATTTAGGAGCAGACTCTCTAGACATAGTAGAATTAATAATGGCTTTAGAAGAAGAATTTGATACAGAGATTCCAGATGCAGATGCAGAAAAAGTAGTTACAGTAGGAGATGTAGTTGATTACATAAAGGATCATGTAGAATAATAAAATATAAAGAAATGGTATAGGAAACTATACTATTTTTTTGTTTAAATTAACTTAATTGTAGAAAAAAGAAAATATTTGACGAAAAAATTATGTAGACAAAATGAAAAAATGTGATATAATAAAATATATTAGTTCATAGAAATGAAAACATTAAAATTTAAAATCAAAATATTTAATTCTAAATTAAAATCCAAAAAATAAAAAAATAAGAAGGTGGTAGGAAAAAAATAATATCAAGTTAACTTCAATATAAATGTTGACAAAACAGTAAATAACGAAATATAATAAGAATAGGAGGTAAAATTTGTTAAAAATTACATACAAAGAATACTTAAAATATGAAGAAACAAATAGTAGTAATAGAGTAAAAGAAAATGAAGAGAATATATATAACTTTAATAATGAACATGACAAAGTATTTAGAGAAGTACTAAGTATAAAAGAAGAAGCTTTATATTTAATAAATAAAGCATTAAAACCAAAAAAAGAGATAAAAGAAGAAATAGAATTATATAATAGTAAATTTGTAACAAGCAAGTATGAATATAGAGAGTCAGATATAATATATAAAGTAAAAAATAAAAATATATTCTTTATAATAGAACATCAATCAACAGTAGATTATTCTATGGTATATAGGATGTTAGAATATAGTGTAGAAATAATGAGACAGATAATAGAAGGAAAAGAAAATAAAAGAAAAACATATAAATATCCATTAATAATACCAATAGTAATATATACAGGAGATAAAAAATGGAATGCAAAATTATGCATGAGAGAAGTAAGAAAAAAATAGAATGGTATGAAGAAAAAGAAGAAATAAGTTTAGTAGATATAAATAAATATACAAGAGAAGAATTGCTAGAAGAGAAAAATATATTATCAAAAGTAATGATATTAGAGAAAAGTAAAAATGAAGCAGAATTTATAGAAAATGTAGAAAAAGTATTACAAACAACAGAAGAAAAAAACATAGAAAAACTAAAAAATATAATTAGGTACAAAGCAGAGGGAATAATAGAGAAAGATGAAATAGAAAAGTTGTTAAAAAAGGTAAAAAATGAAAAGGAGGAAATTAATATGACGTTAGCAGAAAGGATAAAGAGAAATGAAAGAGAAGAAAAAATGAAAGCAAGAAATGAAGGGAGAAGAGAGGGAAAAAGAGAAGGAAGAATAGAAGGAAGAAGTGAAATAGCAAAAGAATTGTTAAAGATTGGAATGCCAATTAAACAAATTGAGAAAGTTACTAAGTTTAGTGAAAAAGAAATAGAAAAATTAGAAAAAGAACAAGCAATATAAATATATTAAATAAAAAAATGATTATTGTAAATTTTTGAAATCTACCAAATAAAATAATTAAAGTTCCTTTTAAAATAGAAGGGACTTTTTGTATATACATTTAAACTAGATAAAATTATGAATATAAGTATTTATTTTTTTATATATTTGTTATATAATATATACATTAAAAGGGAGGTGAAAAAATGAAATTAGAGAAATTTGAAAAAAATATTGGTTATACATTTAAAGATAAAAACTTACTAAAAAATGCATTAACACATACATCATATGCTTTTGACCACCACGTAGAAAGTAATGAAAAATTAGAATTTTTAGGTGATAGCATTTTAGAGTTTATATCAAGTAAATACTTATACCATGAATTTCCAAATTTATCTGAAGGAGAAATGACTAAAGTTAGAGCAACTATAGTATGTGAAGATAGTTTGTATCAAATAGCAAAGATACATAATTTTAGTGATTTCTTGTATCTAGGTAAAAGTGAGCTTGCCTCACATAAAGAAGTAAGAAAAGCAATTATGGCAGATAGTGTAGAAGCATTAATAGCTGCAATATATTTTGATTCTAATTTAGAAGAAGCAGAAAAATTTATTGTTACAAATTTAAAAGAGCCTGCCGAAATAGCAAGTAAAAACGTAGGAAAAAAAGACTATAAAACAGTATTGCAAGAAATGTTACAAAAGAATGGAGAAGTTGAAATACAATATAATATATTAAAAGAAGAAGGACCAGACCATGACAAAACTTTTACAGCAGAAGTTTGTTATAATGGAAAAGCATTGGCTAATGGAGAGGGAAAAACTAAAAAGGCAGCACAAATGGAAGCTGCAAGAAAAGCAATTGAACAATTAGGATAGGAGTTGGAAAAATGAAGAAAGAATATATTATACCTATTTTTGTACCACATTTAGGATGTCCAAATGCATGTGTATTTTGCAATCAAGTAAAAATAAGTGGAAAGCAAACAACAGTGACTGCAAAAGAAGTAAGAGAAACAATAGAATATTACTTAAGTAACTTTAAACATGAAGAAAATAAAGTAGAGGTAGCTTTCTTTGGAGGAAGTTTTACAGCAATAGACGAAGAAATTCAAAAAGAATTATTGGAAGCGGCTTATGAATATGTAAAAGATGGAAAAGTAGATAGCATACGTATTTCTACAAGACCAGACTATATAAATTCAAAGATACTAAGAATGTTAAAAAAATACAAAGTAAAAACAATAGAATTAGGTGTGCAATCTTCAAACAATTATATATTGGAAAAGGCTAAAAGAGGTCATACATTTGAAGATGTAAAAAAAGCAGCAAGATTAATTAGACTTTATGGATTTACATTAGGTGTTCAAATGATGGTAGGTTTGCCAGATAGTACAGGTCTTGATGAAGTAAATACAGCTAAAGATTTAATTGCTTTAAAACCTAAAATAGTAAGAATATATCCAGTACTTGTAATAAAAGGTACACAATTAGAAAAAGATTATAAATTTGGAGAATACGAGCCCTTATCATTAACTCAAGCTATAATTAGATGTAAAGAAGTAGCAGGAATGTTTAATGAAAAGAAAATAAAAATAATTAGGATAGGACTTCAAAATACGGATGAAATAAGTGATCCTAAAAATGAAAATAGTGAAGTTGTAGCAGGACCATATCATCCAGCATTTAGACAATTAATAGAAGGAGCACTATGGTATGATGCAATAGTAGAAAAAATAAAGAAATTTAACACAAAAGTACAACAAGTGGAAATAAAAGCAAATCCAGAAGATGTAAACAATATAATAGGACATAAGAAGGAAAATATTTTAAAATTAAAAAATACATATGAAGTAGATGTAACAATTAAACCAGATGAAAATATGAAAAATGGTAAATTTGAAATATCCATATTAAAAACATATGATGATATATTAAAAGAGAAAATTGAAAAATAAAAAGCTTGCAAAAGCTTTTTATTTTTCTTTTAAAGTATAAAAAAAGTAAAAAGGAAGAATAATTTATATAAAGGAGATTCTTTATATGAATTATAAAAAAGTAAGAAGAAAGCTTGTTATAAAAAAGTACTCTTATGAATTTGTTTTGCTAATATTAGGGTGTTTCATTATGGCTTGTGGAACATCATTTTTTTTATTGCCTAACCAACTGTCTTCAGGAGGATTTGCAGGGATAGCTACAATAACTTATTATTTGCTAAAAATTCCTTTAGGAACAGCAATGTTCGTATTAAATATTCCATTGTTAATATTAAGTTATTTTAGAAGAGGAAAAAAATTTGTATTTAAATCACTAATGGGTACGTTATTTTTAGCTGTATTTATAGATATATTAGATAAATACCCTCCTCTTACAACAGATAGGTTTTTAGGATGTGTTTATGGAGGAATTGCAATGGGAATAGGAACAGCTTTAGTACTAAAATCTGAATCATCAACAGGTGGAACAGACTTACTATCATATATTGTACGCTCATATAAACCACATTATAGAACCAGTTCGTTAATAGTAGGTGTAGATATAGTTATAGTTACACTAAATGTTATTTTCTTTAAAGAAATTGAAATAGGTTTATATTCTGCAATTACAATATATTTAATGGGAAAAATGATAGATATAATATTTGAAGGAACGTATTTTACTAAAATGATGTTTATAATATCAGATAAATATGAAAAGATAGCAAAAGAAATAGGAAAGAAAATAGAAAGAGGAAGTACAGGCTTATATGCTAAAGGAATGTATACTAATAAAGAAAAAATGATGTTAATGTGTGTTGGTTCACGAAATGAAATAGCAAAAGTTAAGCAAATAGCATTAGGACTAGATAATATGGCATTTATTATAGTAGTTAATGCAAGAGAGGCGTGGGGAAAAGGATTTAAGAAAGAGAAATATTGAAAAAGTATGTCAAATATGATACCATATAGGTAGTTTTAAAGTGGAAGGAAATAGATATGATTAATCAAAAATGGATACTAGAAAATGAGAAAACATTTGAATTAAAACATATATTTGACTGTGGACAATGCTTTAGATGGAAAGAAAATGAAGATGGAAGTTATACTGGCATTTTTAGAGAAAATGTGATAAATGTAAAAACAGAAAATGATAAAATAATTTTTCAAGGAATATGCCAAAATGATAAAAATATAAAAGAAGTTTGTACACAATACTTTGATTTAAATAGAGATTATGAAAGTATAAAAAATAAACTTAGTAAAATAGATGAATACATGGAAGAAAGTATAAAGTTTGGTTATGGCATTAGGATATTAAATCAAGATTTATGGGAAACAATAATTTCTTTTATTATTTCAGCTAATAATAATATTCCAAGAATAAAAGGAATAATAGAAAGAATCTCATGTAAATATGGAAAGAAAATTATATACAATGAAAAAGAATATTATACATTTCCAACTCCAGAAGAATTATCTAAAGCAAGTGTGGAAGACTTAAGAAACTTAGGTTTAGGTTTTAGAGATGTAAGAGTATATGAAACAACACAGATAATAGTAAATAAAGAAGTGGATTTAGAACAACTAAAAGAAGAAAAAGATTTTCAAAAAATAAGAGAAACATTACTCACATTACCGGGAGTAGGACCAAAAGTAGCAGATTGTATATTACTATTTTCAGAATTAAAAAGATGGGAAGCCTTTCCAATTGATGTATGGGTAAGAAGAGTAATGAACGAGTTATACATAAAAAATGAAAATGAAGAAAAAGTAAATAAGAAACTAATAGAAGATATTGCACATAAAAAATTTGGCAATTTAGCAGGAATAGCACAGCAATATTTATTCTTTTGGAAAAGAGAAGCATAAATAAAGGGAGAAAAAATATGAGTTTAAGGCTAATTTGTGGAAAATCTGGAACAGGTAAAAGCCAATATTGTTTAGAAGAAATAAAGGAAAAAATAAAAGAAAATAAAAAAATATATATAATAACACCTGAGCAATTTTCTTATGCTGAAGAAAAGAAAATGTTAGAGATAATTGGAAAAAATGCAGTAATAGAAGCCGAAGTTCTAACATTTGAACGTATGGCGCATAGAGTTAGTTCAAAATTGGGAGGAATTGCTAAACAAACACTTTCAAAAGCAGGAAAAGCAATGCTTATATATCATATTTTGTCTAATAAAAAAAATGACTTTACATTTTTAGGAAAATCAAAACAAAATGTTGAAGTAATAGACACACAAATTACAGAATTTAAAAAGCATGGAATTACTACTCAAATGCTAGAAGAATATTTAGAAAAAACAGAAGATAAATATTTAAAAGCAAAAGTAGATGACATGTTACTAATATATAAAGATTACGAAAATAAACTAAAAAACAATTACATAGAAGAAAATGATAGATTAACGATACTTGCAAACCAATTAGAGAAAGAAGAAGTTTTTAAAGATGCAATATTTTATATAGATGAATTTGTAGGTTTTACAAAGCAAGAATACAATGTTATAAAACAATTAATAAGAATGGCAAAGGAAGTTACAGTAACAATAACAACGGATAATTTAGACATGGGAACATCTATGGATTCTGACATATTTTATTATAACAAACAAACAGCAGATAAATTATTATATATTGCAAAAGAACAGGATATAGAATGTAAAAAAACAATATTTTTAGATAATACATATAGATTCAAGAACGAAGAACTTAAACATTTAGAACAAAATTTAGAAAAAATTCCATATGTAAAATATAATAAAGAACCAGAAAATATAAAAATATTTCTAGCTACAAACCCATATACTGAGGTAGAAGAAGTAGCAAGAAAAATAAGTAAATTAGTTAAAGAGGAAAATTATAGATATAGAGATATTGCAGTTATTGCAAAAGACTTAGAAACAACATATTCTTCACTATGTAAGGCAATATTCTCAGAATATGATATATCTTATTTTATTGACGAGAAAAAAGAATTAAGCCAAAATATATTAATAAAATATATAATTTCAATATTAGATATTTATGCTCAAAATTGGTCATTAGAATCTGTAATGAACTATATAAAAATAGGATTTATAGAATTAGATGATGAAGATATTTATATATTTGAAAATAAGGTAAGAAAATGGGGCATAAAAGGTTCAAAATGGTATTCTAGTAATTGGAATTATGAAGAAGAAACAGATGAAAATAAAGAACTTTTAGATAAAATAAAAAGCATAAGAAATGAAGTAATAGATCCATTAAAACAATTAAAAGATAGTTTGAGTGGAACAAAAACAGCAAGGCAAATAACACAAAAATTATATGAATTCATAACTAAAAATAATGCATATGAAAAAATAATAAAAATAGAACAAGAAAAAGGTTTATCAATAGAGTTAGTAGAAGAATACAAATTAGTATGGGAAATAGTAATAGATTTATTAGATGAAATAGTAATGTTGTTTGGAGAAGAAAAATTTACTTTTGAAGAATACTCAGAAATAATACGAATAGGGTTGGGTAATAGTTCTTTAGGAACAATACCACAAACACAAGACCAAGTGCTAGTAGGAGACATTGAGAGAAGTAAAAGTCATAAAGTAAAAGCTGTATTTTTATTAGGAGTTAATGATGGAGTATTCCCAAGCATATATAAAAAAGAAGGATTTTTTAAAGATAAAGATAGAGAAGAGTTAAAACAAAATGGAATAGAATTGGCAAAGCAAACAATAGAGAGACTATATGAAGATAAATTCTCTATATATAAAGTATTTACATTAGCAGAAAACAAATTGTACATATCTTATACATCTGCTGATATGGAATCTAAACCTCTAAGACCTTCTATATATATAATGAAACTAAAAAAAATATTTCCAAAGATGGAAGAAAAAAGTGATTTAAATGATATAGAAGAAGAATTTATAAATGTGTATTCAACATTTAATAACTTAATAGATAAAATAAGGCAAGAAAAAGAAGGAAACAAAGTAGAAAACATATGGAAAGATGTTTATAATTACTATGCTACAAGCGAACAATGGAAAGATAAACTACAAACAGCAATAAATGCATTAAATAAAGAAGATAGGACGCAAAATATAACAAAAGAAAATATTGAAAAATTATATGGAAAAAAACTTTCTACAACTATTTCTAGATTAGAACAATATAGAAGTTGTCCATTCTCATATTACTTAAAATATGGCTTGAAATTAAAAACTAAAGATGAGTTTAAAGTACAAGCAATAGACACAGGGACATTTATGCATGATATTTTGGATACATTTTTTAAACAAATAAAAGAAAATGGATATAGTGTAAAAACTATAACTGAAGAGCAAATAGAAGAAATCGTAAATAATATAGTAAATGATAAATTGTCATATGCAAAAAATTATATTTTCACAAGTACAGATAAATTTAAAGTGCTAACAAGTAGACTAAAAAGACTAATTACAAAATCTATAAAATACATGGTAGAGGGGTTAAAAAATAGCGATTTTGAAGTATTTGAAACAGAAGCGGAATTTAAGGAAAATTCAAATTATAAACCTATAGAAATGACATTAGAAGATGGAAAGAAAGTAGAACTAACTGGAAAAATAGACAGAATAGATTTAGCAAAAACAAGTCAAGGAAATTACATTAGAATAATAGATTATAAATCTTCAATAAAAAATATAGACTTAAATGAAGTAGTAGCAGGAATTCAAATTCAATTATTAACATATTTAGATGCAGCGTGTAAAAATGAGCAAGTAATGCCAGCTGGAATTCTATATTATAATCTAATAGAACCAGTTTTGAAGTCAGAAAAACCAATGACAGAAGAACAAATAGAAGAAGAAATGAGAAAAAAATTCAAAATGCAAGGTTTAATATTAGCAGACATAAATATAGTAAAAAAGATGGATAAAAAATTAGAAAAGGGACAATCTAATGTAATTCCAGCATATATAGATAAAGACGGAAATTTAAGCAAAGGTAAATCAAATGCAATATCAAAAGAAGAATTTGAAATTTTGCAACAATATACTACAAAAACAATAAAAGAAATATCAAGAGAAATATTAAGTGGAAATATAAATCAAGAACCATATTACAGCAAGAAAACAAAAAGAACACCATGTGAATATTGTGAATTCAAATCAATCTGTGACTTTAGACAAGGAGAATGCAACAATCAATATAGATTTATAGAAAACAAAAAGAAGGAAGAAATTTTAAATAAAATAAAGGAAGAAGAAAATGATAATACCAAATAAGTTAGAAAAAGGTGATAAAATAGGCGTTATAGCACCATCAAATCCAATAACGCAGGAAAGTTTAGAAGATATAAATAATTCAATTATGCTAATGGAGAGTTCAGGATTTAAAATAGAATTTGGAAAATATGTATTTGATAATTCATTAGGGTATGGTACAAGTGCAATAAAGAAAGCCGAAGATATAAATAATATGTTTAAAAACCCAGAAATAAAAGCAATATTTTGTGCATCAGGCGGAGCAAATTCAAATTCAACATTTGAATATTTAGATTATGAAACTATAAAAAATAATCCCAAAATATTGTGCGGGTTTAGTGATTCAACATCAATTACTAACATGATAACTGCAAAGACAGGTCTTGTTACATTTAATGGTCCAACATTTAAAGCATTAACATCTTGGGATACAGAATATGGTTATAAACAAGTAATGAAAAGATTTGTAGAAGGAAAGCTAGAGCTTTCAGAGTCAGGTGAAGAATTTGTAACAATTAAAGAAGGAATAGCAGAAGGTGAATTAATAGGAGGTAACTTAAATTTAACAACTAATATGGTATGTGGCAAATATAGCCTGGATTTTAAAGATAAAATATTATTTATAGAAGAACTAGTATTTGAAAGTGATCCAACGATGGTTAGCAATTATTTATATAAAATGAAACAAAATAATGTCTTTAAACAAATAAAAGGCTTATGGATAGGAAACTATGAAGGTAAAATACCATTAGAAAAAATAGTATTAGATGTTTTAGAAGATGAGCAAATAACATTTCCTATAATAAAATCAAACAATTTCGGACATATAGACAAAAAGCAAGTTATACCAGTTGGGATAAAAGCTAAAATAGATACAAAAGAAAAAGTAAAAATTAAGCTATTAGAAAAATGTGTAAAATAAGGAGCAAAAAATGTACGATAATTGGGAAGAATTAGAAAATTCTATAATAAATTGTAATAAATGTAAATTGTGTTCAAATAGGACAAACATAGTATTTGGAGTAGGAAATAAAGAAGCGGATATTATGATGATAGGTGAAGGCCCAGGAGCAGACGAGGATAAACAAGGAGAACCATTTGTTGGAAAAGCAGGTCAACTTATGAACAGAGCATTTGAAGGACTAGGAATAAAAAGAGAAGAATTATACATTGCAAACATAGTAAAATGTAGACCACCTTCAAATAGAGTTCCAGAAAAAGATGAAGCAGAAGCATGTTTAAATTATTTGAGAAATCAAGTATTATTAGTAAAACCTAAAATTATAGTATTATTAGGTTCTACAGCATTAAAAAATATATTAGGTAATGAATATTCAATAACAGCTATGCGTGGAAAATGGATAGAACAAAAAGGAATATTATATATGCCAACATGGCATCCGGCAGCGCTTTTAAGAGATGAAAACAAAAAAATAGAATTCTGGAACGATTTAAAAGAAGTTAAAAATAAAAAAGAATTTCTAGTGTAATAGCTAGAAATTCTTTTTTATAACTTGTGTATCTGGAACTTTATTAAACAACTTAGATAACTTAGCAAGTAAAATTTGAAGTAAACTCCTTTTATAAATAATAAGAGAAGTATTACCAGTAATTGCTTCGTAAATATCGTCTAATTGAGTCATTCTATTAATATAATAATCATTAAAATAAGAATAATTATCAGTAACACCCAATAAATCTTTGTAATTATAAAGTTTTCTTCTATAATCTTCAATATCTTGTGTAGAATACAAATTTTTAAGAGAATTATCAAAATAACAAGTAAATATTTTATTTTGAGTCTCTATAAATGTGTTAGTTATAGTCTTCTTTAAATTTCCGATTTTAATAGAAGCCTTAACAATTTCTTTTTCATTTAAATCATTATTTTGTAATTTAGAAGTACAATTAATAATTTGTTCTTCTGCATTAGAAATTTTATCAAAGTTTTTTTCAATTTGATTAAAAATATTTTCTCCACATAAATTGATAAAAGAATTTTTAAATTTATCATTACTATATAATGTACTATCAAAAAGAACATTTTCACCTGTTACATAAGCCATTTGTCTAATTAAATTGCAAAGTAACGGATAATAAGTAGGACTAGTAGTTGAAAATTCTATTCCATAATATTTAACAGTATCTTCTTCTTTTTTTAATATTTTAGAAGAAATAAGTTGAACAGCAGCTTCATTTAAAGCCATTCCATGAATCTTAAACCCTGTAAAATCACATAGTCCAAGACGGAATAAAATACCCTTATCATCTTTTACTTCCTGAAAATGATGAATAAACTCATGTACAGTTAATTCTTTCATTTCATCCATAGATAATCCATTTTTAAAATAAATACTAGAATTCTTATAAAAATAATTTGCTTCAGACATACCTTCTGGAATATCAGCAATATACATACCTACGCGTGAAATTTTAATAAATAAATCATGATATCCAAAGTGAGCAAAAGGAAAAGCTGTAATAAATTTTTCAGCAACAAACTTAGCAATAAGCGTTACACTGAGTTGATCTAATTTTTTTATAATAGTTATACCATCCTTTTTTAAATCATTTTCTATGTTCATTAAAAAATTTCTCCTTAGTTTAATTTATATATAACATTATAAGTCAAATACAAAAAAGATAGAATAACAGATTTATTAAACTTATATTACAATTTAGTTACAAAAGATTAACATAAAGAGTTGCAAAAATGAAATAAATGTGCTAAAATAATAATAGGTGGTGTTTTTATGGAAAATATTGATAAAGAAAAAATAAATCAAAATATCAATGATGCATATAATAGTCAAACTGAAAAAGTAAAGCAATTATTAGAATCTGCTAAAAAGAACTTAGCAGATCAAAAAGAATGCCAATATGATTATACTGCAAATAAAGATCAAGCCAAACAATTATATAAAGTAAATAGAATAGTTACAAAGAAGAAGGAAGCAGATAAACAAAAAGAAGATAAAATAAACGAGAAGTTTAGTAAAATGGATGAAAGATTAAATATTCATTCTAAAAACTTAGATATTATATTTGAAAGTGTAGCACAAAATAATAATAACCAAATATCAGCATTAAAAGAAATTTCTAATAAACAAAATAAAACTTCAAAATCTATAGGAAAAGCTATGCAGGAAATAAAAGCTCAAAAAGAGACTAATAAACAATATTCTATTGAAGTAAAAGAGGAAATTCAAAGTTATATATTAGAAGCAAAAGTAGAAACACAAAATGCATTTTTAGAAGGGCAGAAGAACTTAGAAGAAACATTATTAAATAAAACTTCAAATATGGAAAATAATATATTAAATAGCCAAACAGCTTTACAAAGTAAAATTGAAGAAATCCAAAAAGAAAATGAGATGAAATTAGATCAAATAAAAGAAGAAATAATTAAATCTTATCAAACAGAAAATAAATATGCAATAAATAGTCTAGTAAAAGAAAGAGATAGTTATATAAAAGAATTACAAGAAAAAGATAGAGAAATAAGAGAGCTAAATTATAAAATATACACATATGAAGAAAAACTAGAAAGAGAAATTGCAAAAAGAGAAAAAGTAAGTATATTTGCACCGCTATTTAGAAAACAAGTAGAAGAAGAACAACAACCAACATATATTTCTCAAATATTAAACTATGTATATTAGCAAATAAAAGGGTATAAATAAGAAAAGTTCAAGATATTATGAAATCTTGAACTTATTTTTTTAAAAATGTAATCAAAATATAAAAAAAGTGATATAATAATCATGAAAAAAGTATAAGGAGGAGAAATCAAATGAAAAAAGGAAAAATAGTTTTAGTAGGAACAGGTTTTGTAGGAATGAGTATGGCATATTCAATGCTTAATAGAGGTGGAATAGAAGAATTAGTGCTAATTGATATAGATAAAGAAAAAACTATAGGGGAAGAAATGGATTTATCTCATGGACTTCCTTTTGCACCACAAAAAATGGTTATAAAGGCAGGAGACTATGATGAATGTAAAGATGCTGAAATAGTAGTAATTACAGCAGGTGTAGCACAAAAACAAGGAGGACAAACAAGACTAGAACTAGCACAGGTAAATACAAAAATAGTAAAAGATATCACAAAAAATATTATGGCTAGTGGATTTAATGGAGTTATTATAGTTGCAAGTAATCCAGTAGATTTAATGGCATATGTAGTATATAAAGTATCAGGATTACCTAAAAATAAAGTAATTGGATCTGGAACAGTATTAGATACAGCAAGACTTCGTTATATGGTAGCGGATTACTTAAAAGTTTCTAGCAAAAATGTTCATGCATATATAATGGGAGAACATGGAGATTCTTCTTTTGTTCCATGGAAGCATGCATATGTAGGATGCAAAAGTATAATAGATATTATGAAAGACGGAAATCATCCTATGGAAGATTTAGATAAAATTCATAAAAATGTTGTAAATGCAGCTTATGAAATAATTGAAAGAAAAAAAGCAACATATTATGGAATAGGAATGTCTTTAAATAGATTAGTAAGAGCAATATTAGACAACGAAAACTCTGTGCTTACAGTATCAACATACTTAGAAAACGGAAAATACGGACAAGATGACGTGTATATAGGAGTTCCAGCAATTATAAATGAAAATGGAGTAAGAGAACTTTTAGAGCTAGATTTAAACAAAGAAGAACAAGAAAAACTAGATAATAGTTGTAAAATAATAAAACAAATGAGAAAAGATTCTATAGAAAAAATAATTGAAGAGTAAAATGCTTGATTTTCTTTATGTTAAGTGTTATAATATACAATATAAAAATTATTTGGGGGTTTGTGTATGTATACACAAAATTTTATGATTGAGATTCGGAGAAAAAACTTTTATCTTGTAAAGGATTTAAGAACAGAAGAAACAATAGAAGTAGAAACTCACATTATAGAAGAAATAGAAAAAGAAACAGATGAGAATAAAGATAGCATTGCTACCTTACTTGCACAAATATATACTATTTGTAAAAATACTCACTATGTTAGAAGAGAAGAATTGGTAATAAAGGAAGAATGCTTAATTTTTTCTCTTGAAGATTTACTACTTGGATATTCAGCAGAAACACTTACAGAGGCTTTTGAAGATATGAAATACTTTGAAATAAAGCAAATATTAGAAGCTGAATCCCCAATAGAAGAACTGAAGAAAAAAATTTAAAATAATACAAAATCCCAAAAGCTTATGGCTTTTGGGATTTTGGGTATAAAAGGAAAGTTTGAAGAGAATCCATAAATATTACACAGGAAAATAAATATAAATGTGTAACTAATTATAAAAAAGTAACATAAAAACATTGAAAAAACAAAGAAAATATTATATAATAGTTAACGTAAACTAAAAACAGAGATTTCAAAGTTCAAATGAACTAGAAAAGGAGAAAAAATGGAAAAAAATGCAATGCAGTTATTAAATGATTTGATTCTTGAAAAAAACAGCCGTATATGTGCAGGCTTAGATGTCAAATGGGAAGATATCCCGGATGCATTTAAGAAAGAGTTTGGCTGGGAGGATGAAAAAGGTGAAGAGAATATGGAAGACTTTTCACAAATCATCTACAAGTATTGCGAGAAGTACATCGATGCTGTAGCAGACATTGTTCCTGCAGTTAAAATTAACAGCGCGTTCTTTGAAAGAGAGCATTTGGAGGATCTGTACTTAGAGGTTGCTTTCTATGCAAGAGAAAAGGGGTTGTTTGTTATTGGCGACCTTAAGCGGGCAGATATTGGCTCTACTTCAGAAGCATATGCACAGGCGTTTTTGGCAGCAGGTATGCCTTTTGATGCAATTACCATTAACCCGTACTTTGGAACAGATGGAGTAATGCCATTCTTAAAGCTGGCAAAGGAAAATGAGAAGGGCGTATTTGTTCTTGTTAAAACTTCTAACAAATCTTCAGCAGAAATTCAGGACTTGGAGCTGAAAGATGGACGAAAGGTTTATGAGGCAGTAGCAGACTTAGTTCTTGAATGGATGAAGGAAATTGATTCTGAAAGTTTTGGTGAAGGTATTATTATACCTGATGAGTATCCAATGGTAGGAGCAGTAGTAGGAGCAACCCATCCTGAGCAAGCAGAAAACTTAGTTAATGATATGGGAAAAACATTCTTCTTAGTTCCTGGTTATGGAGCACAGGGCGCAACAGCTTATGATGTAGCAGTTAATTTTGACATTGACGGATTAGGTGCTATCATAAATTCCTCTAGAGGAATTATGAATGCCTACAAGAAGGAATGCTGGAAAGATAAGTTTTCAGAAGAAACGTGGGCAGATGCAGCAAGAGCAGAAGCCATCCGTGCAACAGAAGAAATTAATCAGGCAATTAACAAATATTATGGCATGAGAATCTGTTAATTTGTAAATAAGTAAAACGAAATCTCGATAGGAGTTATTACTCTTACCGAGATTTTATTTTAAAGTCTTGTATTTAAAAAGAAATAAAGATTATCTTACGACAATATTGTAAATTTTATTTTTAACATAAATTTCTTTAACAATTGTTTTTCCTTCAAGTAATCCACATATTGTTTCATTTTTGTGAACTATATCTTTTACAATTTCCTCATCTGCGTTCATTGGAACAATAACTGTAGCTTTTAATTTACCATTAAATTGTACAGGAAGTTCAACTTCATTATCAATTGTTTTTGTATCGTCATATACAGGCCAAGCAGATTCACAAATAGGTTTGAATCCTAATTGTTCGTTTAGTTCTTCTGTAATATGTGGTGCGATAGGGTTTAACAATGTTAATAATAATTTATAATCTGCTTTAGTTATATTTTCCTGGTCGTCATAGCTATTTGCTAAAATCATTAAACTAGATACAGCTGTATTGTATGCCATAGTAGTTAAGTCTGTTTGTACCTTTTTAATAGTCTTATGAATTAGAGATTCTAATTTTGGAGAATAATTTTCTCCATCTACAACTTTATCTTTCAAACGAATAATTTTATCTATAAAACGTTTGCATCCTTTTAAAGAATCTGTGCTCCAAGGAGCGTCTTGAGTATAGTCACCCATAAACATTTCATAAAGTCTTAAAGTATCTGCACCATATTCTCTAACTATATCATCAGGATTAATAACATTTCCTTTAGATTTACTCATTTTTTCATTGTTTGAACCTAAAACCATACCATGACTAACTCTAGTCCAAATCATTTCTTTATTAGGAACTAAGCCTATATTGTAAAGGAATTGAACCCAAAATCTTGCATAAAGTAGGTGACGAGCAGTATGTTCCATACCACCATTGTACCAGTCAACTCTTCTCCAATATTTCATAGCATCCATAGATGCAAATTCTTTATCATTATGAGCATCCATAAATCTTAAGAAATACCAGCTAGAACCTGCCCAGTTAGGCATTGTATCTGTTTCTCTTTTTGCAGGTCCACCACAACATGGACAAGTTGTATTAACCCAAGAAGTAATATTTGCAAGAGGACTTTCTCCATTTTCAGTAGGTTCATATTCTGCAACATCTGGAAGTAGTAAAGGTAAATCTTCCTCTTTCATAGGTTGCCATCCACATTTTTCACAATAAATCATTGGAATAGGTTCTCCCCAGAATCTTTGACGAGAGAAAATCCAATCTCTCATTTTATAATTATTTACTTTTCTTGCAATTCCCATGTTAACTAATTTATCAGTAATAGCAACTTTAGCTTCTTCAACTGTTAAACCAGTAAATTCTTCAGAATTTATTAACTTACATCCTTTACCTAAATAATCTTGTTTTTCAAAAGCAGAACTTTCAGTTTCTCTACCATCTATAACTTGAATCATATCTAGGTTATGCTCTTTAGCATATTCAAAATCTCTTTGGTCATGAGAAGGAACAGCCATAACAGCGCCAGTACCATAATCTCCTAAGACGAAATCTCCTAAGAAAATAGGAACTTCTTTGCCATTGATAGGGTTAATAGCCATAACACCTTCAACCTTGCAGCCTGTTTTACCTTTATTTAACTCTGTTCTATCCATGCTAGATTTTTTAGCAGTTTCTGCGATGTAAGATTCAACTTCTTCTTTATTTGTAACTCTTGGCATTAATTCTTTAATTAATTTTCCGTCTGGAGCAATAACAAAGAATGTAATACCATATACAGTTTCAATACAAGTTGTGAAAATAGAGAAATTTCCACCACCTGCAATTTTAACATCAAGTTCAACACCAGTAGATTTACCAATCCAGTTAATTTGTCCAAGTTTTACTCTAGGAGCAAAGTTTGTATCATCTAGACCTTTTAATAAATCTTCTGAATAGTCGCTCATTCTAAGCATCCATTGAGATTTTTCTCTTTGTTCAACAGGGCTTCCACATCTTTCACAAACTCCACCAGCTGCATCTTCATTAGATAAAACTGTTTTACAAGTAGGGCACCAGTTAACAGGAATAGTATCCTTGTAAGCCATACCATGTTTGTAAAATTGTAAAAATTGCCATTGAGTCCATTTATAATATTCAGGGTCTGTTGTAGAAAATTCTCTTGACCAGTCAAAAGAGAAACCTAAATTTTTCATTTGACCCTTAAATGTATGAATATTTTCTTTAACAGCCTCTTTTGGGTGAATATGATTTTTAATTGCATATTGCTCAGCAGGAGCACCAAAAGCATCCCAACCCATTGGATATAAAACATTATAACCTTGCATTCTTTTCATTCTAGCAAGTGCATCTTGTGCTGTATAACTTCTTACATGTCCAACATGAAGACCAGCACCTGAAGGATAAGGAAATTCAACTAATATATAATATGGATCTTTTTTATCGCCTGTAATAGCTTTAAAAGACTCATGTTTATCCCAATATTCTTGCCATTTTTTTTCAACTTCTGTAAAATTATAAGCCATCTATAATCATCCTTTCTTATCTCTATAAATAACAAAATCATTATACTACTTTTTATTTAGAAAATAAAGTAAAATGCCTAAAAAAAGTAATTTTTAGGGACGAACTTAAAAAATTAATTTATAAAAAAAGAGAAATTAGAGGTAGAAGGATAAGTGACAAAATAAAAACGAAGAGAGATTTTTTGTTTAGAACAAATTGTAAGAATTTGTAAATGTTGTAGACAAAATAAAAATAATATAGTAAAATAATTGGCATAGAAAATGACGAGAAACAGATGTGGTTTTGCCACCCAATATTATACGATTCATCGTAGGAAAGGCGGGTGGTGTTTATGGTTAAAGTGATACTATTTTTTGTAATATCATTGATGTTATCTTTAACATTAAACGTTGCCTTGATGTCAGTTCTGTATAAGAACTGGGTAGATAAGCAACTACATAAATAAAAAAAGCTCACATCTGTAACTTTGGCGAGTTAGGTGTGAGTTTTTCAAACTTAATTTGGCAAAACCACGTTTGTGGAGTTGTCATTTCCTATTTTTATTATACTCTAATTATAGTAATAAAGTCAAGAAAATATGAAAATTAGAATAAAGGAGATAGAAATTAAATGAAAGTATTAAGTTACAATATATATGGTGTTAAAAACACAACATCCCCAATACCTAAGTGGGAAATAAGACAAGAAAACGTAAAAAGAATCTTAAATAATTTACTAAAAGATATTGCAATAAAAGTATGTTGCTTTCAAGAAGTAAACGAAAATAACATAGAATTATTACATGAAATATTAAATCATAATAATTTTAAAATGTTAAAAAAATTTCCAATGAAAACAGAATCATATAATCAATATAATATAGTTGCAATTAGAAACGAAGATTCAATAAATGTAAATTTTGTACATTGTTTACCACATGGGAAAGATACAGAATATAAAAAAGTCGAAGAACAAAAAATTGATTATAATATGAGTGATTATAGAACAACAGTATTTGTAAATTTTGAATATAATAACAAAAAATATCTTGTTGGAGATATTCATACAGATTATATATCTACAAATGGCAAAATAAATGGAACTGTTAAATCACTAAATTACATGGATACAATAAATTGTGACTATAAATTAATTATTGGAGATATGAATATGGTTTCACATATGTCCGAAGTCTATAATATTTTAAAACAAAATAATAACTATACTACTATTTCAAGAAATAATAACTTTAACATATCTGATAATTCATGGCAAGGATATGGAACAAAGGAACAAGTTAATGTTGATTTTGCTTTTATAGAAAAAAAGATGATGAAAAATTACAATTATGAAATAATAAAACAAGATAGTATGATGGATGAGGGCTCAGACCACAGACCAGTTATATTAACTATTGAAGAATAAGTGGCACACTAAAAGAAAAATGAATGTTAAATAACAAGAATAGTATAATTATATTGGACTGATAGTATAAAATAGTTTAAATTATGCAATTGAAATTGAAAATTTATGAAATTACAAAAATTATATTGAAGAGGAAAACGATGGAAAAAGTAAAATTGAATAAAAGATAAATTATAAATAACTACTTGAAATATAGTAGTTATTTTTGTATTATTGTAATGATAAAATTTAAGGCAAAATAAAGAAGAAATTTATAAAAATAATAAAGCTAAAAGATTTTTATAAATAAGAACAGGAGACAGACTTATGAAAGAGAAAGTAAAAGACTTTATTATAAAAAATTTAAAATGGATTATATTATTTATTTGCTTAGTTGGTTTTTTAGCAATAGCTGAAGATGTATTTCATAAAGAAATAATGATGAAAGATATAATAGGCTATAAATTAGTATCAACATTTTTAATATCAGACTTTGCAACACCAATTGCAAAATTTATTACTAATTTTGGAGGAGCAATATTTTTAATAATAGCAACTATTATATTGTTTATATTAATAAAAAATAAAAAAATAGGATTCTCAATAATTTCAAATTTAGTAATTGTTACAATATTAAATCAATTATTAAAAAATATATTGCAAAGACTTAGACCAAATGAATTTAGAATAATAGAGGAAACAGGATATAGTTTTCCTTCAGGACACTCAATGGTGAGTATGGCATTTTATGGTTATTTAATATATTTAATTTATATATATGTAAAAAATAAGTATTTAAAATGGACTTTAATTGTTTTACTTAGCATATTAATTTGTACAATTGGAATTAGTAGAATTTATTTAGGAGTACATTATACAAGTGATGTGTTAGGCGGATTCTTAATATCAATATCATATTTAGTTATTTATATAAGTGCCGTTAATAAATTTTTGTTAGAAAAATAGTTATATAATACAAGCTATTTCAAAAGTACAACATTTGATAATTATAGAAAAATATAATGTTAATGAATTAGCAGTAGATGAACAAAATCCAAATGCAAAAGCATTTTATGAACATTTAGGTTTTAAGGTGTATAAAAGAAGTGAAACAGATGAATTGACAGGGTTAATTGGTGAAGTAGCACTTATGAGACCATCAAAAAGTGTTCAAAACTTAGAACTAAAATCAGTAAAGAAAAAATATGAATATGCATAAAATATAATAAAATATAGAATAAAATTATTTAGAATTAAGCAAAAAAATCAGTATACTCGAAAAGTGAGTATACTGATTTTTTACGTACTAATTACATATCACATATTGAAGAAGAATAACATCTTTTATTAAAATAGATACCTGAGTTTTATCTTCAATCTGAGATATTTTAAGTGATACAAATGTATCATCAACAGAAAGTTTATTTTGTGTAAAAGAAACATTAGGGTTTGTTACAGGCCAAATAATAAATTCTTCTGTGAATAATAATATGGCCATTACTAAGTCAATCCTCCGTATAGGAACAAACTGATCAAATGAACATAAATTTAAATAACTATATTCTTTTGACTGTTCAGTAGTGCTTAAGTCAAACTTAAGTTCATCATCATTTGGAATAAGGTTTGAAATAGCCTGATACACAGATTGAACATTTTCAAATGTTATAGGTTTTGCACTATAACAATCGCTTTCGTCACAAAAATCTGTATAAATTTTATGAATTGCCTGTGTTGCATTAGGAAAATCCTTTTTTATGTTTTCGAACATAGACATCATATCAATGCCCCACCATTCATAAGTATCCTTTATACATTCTGCCATTGTCCAAATATAAAAGTCTTTGCTTTGTTTTTTCATTAAATTACCTCCTGTAAAATTATTTATAAAATTGTCTATATATCAACCTGAAAAACAGGATTATAAAATAAATCTAGCATTGCTAGTAAATATTTTTTATAATAACACAAATCAACATAAATTGCAATAAAAATGAAATAATAAACGTACTAAGAACTAAATCTTATAAAAAGGGGGTGTTCTTATGGACGGAAAAAAGAATGAAATTATTTTATTTGAAAACCAAGGAATAAAATTAGAAGTAAACTTAAAGGATGAAACAGTGTGGCTAAATGGGCAACAAATTATTGACAACAACACATTAGCAGCATTAACTCTGTTAATAGCAGAATCAAACCCAAAAGAGAAAGAAGTTATTATAGATTTAGTCATGAATTTTTTAAATGATGACTAATTTTACTATTATGTGAATAGTAAACAAATGTATATTTTTTAATCTACATAATGATTGAAAAAGCAATAAATTTATGATATACTAATTTATAGTAACATATAGTAGTAAGCTAAATAAGGAGGGCAATTTATGGAAATACGGGTAAAGAAAATGTGCCTGAATGATGGATTTACCAAAAAATACTTAAAGGAAAGTAAAGTAAAAATAAAAAGAGATTATGTACATAAAGTTAGGCAAGTAAGAATTTTAATACTTCCTGACAATGTGAAATTGGTAAAAACATCGCTTTGTTATTACATGATAGACAAAACTACAGGCAAATATTTAGGACATATTATGGATCCTTTTGATTTGAATGGAGGCTTGCTAACATTTGCACCTTAGTAGGTGCAAAAAAATAGTGTCTTGATTATGCAAGGCGCTATTTTTTTTAACTAAAATTTTTCAATCTTTATTTTCTATACTAAAAAAGAGAGGAAAAAAAATATGAAAAAAGAGAGGAAAAAAAATATGAAAAAAGAAAGGAAAAATAGTAACATTATTTATTGTAATATTAGTAGGAGCAATTATAACAATAACAGGACCTATAATTTATAGCAATATAACAGCAAATAAAAATTCAGAGATGATGAATAATAGACCTAAGCCAATGTCAAACGATAGTCAAATGCTTAGTGGTAATGGAATACCAAATAATGGACAGATGCCTAATGACAAAACAAATCAATAGATAAAATTAATTGTAAAAGAAGATAATTATGGTTTGCTAATTATCTTCTTTTATGGTATAAAAGAGAAGTAATAAAATTTGTACCTTGAGAAGGGAATGAGTTTAACTATGGAAAGATGTAAATGGTGTAACTTAAAAAATCCACTATATATTAAATATCATGATGAAGAGTGGGGCAGACCAAACTTTGAAGAAAAGTATTTATATGAAATGCTAATATTAGAATCTTTTCAAGCAGGGCTTTCATGGGAATGTGTATTAAACAAAAGAGAAGATTTTAGAAAGGCTTACGATAATTTTGATATAGACAAAGTTTGCAGATATGATAACAAAAAAATCCAAGAGTTATTATCAAATGAAAAATTAATAAGAAATAAATTAAAAATAAATGCCAGCATAAATAATTCTAAAATTTTTAAAGAGATACAAAACGAATATGGAACATTTTACGAATATTTAAAAGGGTTTACAAATGATAAAATTATTTATGAAAATGATAAAACAACATCTGAATTATCAGATAACATATCAGAAGATTTAAGAAAAAGAGGAATGAAATTCGTAGGTTCAACAATAATCTATTCTTATTTACAAGCAATAGGTGTCATTTACTCACATGATGAAGAATGTTTTATGAATAAGAAAGGTAATTAGCATTGTTAATTACCTTTTTTTGTGATATTATAGAATCTAAAAAATATACATTATATAAGAGGTAAAAAATGGAAATAGCAGAATTAATAATATTAAGCATAGGATTAGCAATGGATGCATTTGCAGTATCAATCTGCAAAGGTATTTCAATGAAAAAAATGGATTGGAAAAAAGGTATAATAATTGGGTTATGGTTTGGTGCATTTCAAGCAATAATGCCTTTAATAGGATATTTACTAGGAAGCACATTTGAACAAGTTGTAAAAAACGTAGACCATTGGCTTGCATTTATTTTACTTTCAGCTATTGGAACAAACATGATAAAAGAATCATTTAGCAAAGATACTGAAGATGAAAATGATGATATAAGTGTAAAAGCAATGTTTATTTTAGCAGTAGCAACAAGTATAGACGCACTAGCAGTAGGAATAACATTTGCTTTTCTAAAAGTAAATATAATATTAGCAATTAGCTTAATAGGAATTATAACATTTACATTAGCAGTTCTAGGAACAAAAATAGGAAATAGATTTGGAGACAAATACGAAAATAAAGCAGAATTTACAGGAGGAATAATTTTAATATTATTAGGATTAAAAATATTATTAGAACATTTAGGAGTAATAAATTTTTAACTATTTTTGAGGACGGAGCAAAAAAATAGCTTCAAAAGGAGAGATAAAAGATGAAAAATATATATTTTGATAATGCAGCAACAACTAAACTAGACGAAGAAGTTTTAAAAGAGATGATGCCATATTTAAAAGAAAACTATGGAAATGCATCTTCTGTATATAGTTTAGGTAGAGAGTCAAGAAAAGCAGTAGAAGAATCAAGAGAAAAAATTGCAAAATTATTAAATTGTAAGCCAACAGAAATTTATTTTACAGCAGGCGGTAGTGAGAGCGACAATACAGCAATAAAAGGAATTGCACATAGTTATAGAGAAAAAGGAAATCATATAATAACATCAAAAATAGAGCATCCAGCTGTTTTAGAAACTTGTAAAGAACTAGAAAAAGAAGGATTTGAAGTAAGCTACATTTCAGTAGATAAAAATGGAACTATAGATTTAGAAGAATTAAAAAGTGAAATAAGACCAAGTACTATATTAATTTCAGTAATGTTTGCAAACAACGAAATAGGAGCAATAGAGCCAATAAAAGAAATAGGAAAAATAGCAAAAGAAAATGAAATTTATTTTCATACAGATGCTGTACAAGCAGTAGGAAATATAAAAATTGACGTACAAGAATTAAATATAGATAGTTTATCGTTATCAGGACATAAGTTTTATGGACCAAAAGGCATAGGTGCTTTATATGTAAAGTCAGGAGTGCATTTTAAAAAGTATATAGACGGAGGGCATCAAGAAAGAAACAAAAGAGCAGGAACAGAAAATGTGCCAGCAATTGTTGGAATGGGAAAAGCATTAGAATTAGCATATCATTCAATGGAAGAACATAATTCAAAAATAAAGGAATTAAGAGATTATTACGAAAAAAGAGTAAAAGAAGAAATAGATAATATAAAAATAAATGGAAATATAGAAAATAGATTACCAGGGAACAGCAATATTTCATTTAAAAATGCAGATGGAGAAGGAATACTTTTAAACTTGGACATGCAAGGAATTTGTGCTTCAAGTGGAAGTGCATGCACATCTGGGTCACTTAATCCATCACATGTATTACTTGCAATAGGAGTAGAACAAGAATTAGCTAAAAATTCTTTAAGAATTTCAATGGGAAAATATAACACTAAAGAAGAAGTTGATTATTTAGTAGATAATTTAAAACAAATAATTGATAGGATGAGGAAAGTATAGATAGCGAAAAATAAGAGAAAAGGTCGGCAAAAAATTGTTGACTTTTTTTCATGTTATTATATAATGTAAAAAACTAAACTATTGGGGACGGGCCGATTTAGTTTATACAATAATTAAATAGAAAAAAAGTAAAAATAGTATTGAAGTTTGAATAGTATTAAAATTCAAATAGTATTGAAACTTAATAGTATTTAAAGAACTAAACTAAAATAGCCCGTCCCTAATAGTTTAATAAGGAAAGGATGAAGAAAATGGCAGAATATACAGAAGAAGAACAATTAAAAGTAAATGCGATGATTGATGATTTAGTACAAAAAGCCCAAAAAGCTTCTGAGGAATATATGAAATTAGATCAAGAGCAAGTAAATAATATTGTAAAAGCTATGTCTATGGCTGGGCTAGAACATCATATGGAACTTGCAAAGCTTGCAGTAGAGGAGACAGGTAGAGGTATTTACGAAGATAAAATAACAAAGAATATGTTTGCTACAGAATACATTTATCATAGTATAAAATATGATAAAACAGTAGGAGTAATTAACGAAAATGAAGAAGAAGGTTATGAAGAAATTGCAGAACCTATTGGAATTATAGCAGGTGTTACACCAGTTACAAACCCAACTTCAACAACAATGTTTAAATCAATAATTGCAGCAAAAACAAGAAATGTAATTATATTTGGTTTCCATCCATCAGCACAAAAATGTAGCTCAAGAGCTGCAGAAATAGTAAGAGATGCAGCTATAAAAGCAGGAGCACCAGAAAATTGTATTTTATGGATAGAAGAGCCATCTATTTTAGCTACAAGTACACTTATGCATCACCCAGGTGTTAATTTAATTTTAGCTACTGGAGGAACAGGTATGGTAAAAGCAGCTTACTCAAGTGGAAAGCCAGCATTAGGTGTTGGACCAGGAAATGTACCATGCTATATTCACAAATCAGCAAAATTAAAGACATCTGTAAATGATTTGGTACTTTCAAAATCATTTGACAATGGTATGATTTGTGCTTCTGAACAATCTGTTATAGTAGATAGAGAAATTCACGAAGAGTTTGAAAGATTAATGAGAGAAGCAGGATGCTATTTCTTAAGTGATGAGGAAACTAATAGATTAAGAAGTAGTATGTTTATAGAAGAAAAAGGATGCGCTTTAAATGCAGATATAGTAGGAAAAAGTCCATACAATATTGCAAAAGGTGCAGGAATAGAAGTACCACAAGATACTAAAGTATTAGTACTTCATGAAAATGGAGTTGGAATAGAATACCCATTTTCTAAAGAAAAATTAAGTCCAGTTTTAGCTTACTATATTGTAGAAAACGAGGACGAGGGAATAAACTTAGCTGAAAAATTAATAGAATTTGGAGGACTAGGACATTCTGCAGTTGTCCATGCAGAAGATAATGATGTAATAGAAAAATTTTCTGAAACAGTAAAAGTTGGAAGAATTATTGTAAATTCACCATCTACTCATGGTGCTATTGGTGATATATATAACACTAATATGCCATCACTTACATTAGGATGTGGTACATTTGGAGGAAACTCAACAACATCAAATGTAAGTAGTGCAAACTTAATTAATGTAAAGAAAGTTGCAAAGAGGAGGGTTAATATGCAATGGTTTAAAGTTCCAGATAAAATATATTTTGAAGCAGGTTCAATAGCCTACTTAGAAAAAATGCCAAATATATCAAGAGCGTTTATTGTAACAGATAAATCTATGGTAGATTTTGGTTATGTAGATAAAATTTTATATCATTTAAGAAAAAGAAATGAATATGTTCATTCTGAAATATTCTCAGATGTAGAGCCAGATCCATCTTTTGATACAATTAAAAGAGGTATAGCTCTAATGAACGAATTTAAGCCAGATGTTATTATAGCACTTGGTGGAGGAAGTCCAATAGACGCTGCAAAAGGTATGTGGTTATTCTATGAACATCCAGAGGCTGATGTTGAAGGTTTAAAACTTAAATTTATGGACATTAGAAAACGTACTTACAAATTCCCTAAACTTGGAGAAAAAGCTAAAATGGTAGCAATACCAACAACTTCAGGTACAGGTTCAGAAGTAACATCATTTGCAGTTATAACAGATAAAACAATAAATAAAAAATATCCTTTAGCAGATTATGAATTAACACCAGATGTAGCAATTGTGGATCCAGACTTAGTAATGAGTCTTCCACAAAAAATTACAGCAGATACAGGTATGGATGTTTTAACACATGCCATAGAAGCATATGTTTCTAATATGGCATCTGACTATACAGATGGTTTAGCAGAAAAAGCAGTAGAGCTTGTATTTAAGAACTTAAGACAAGCATATAACCATGGAGATGACAAACATGCAAGAGAAAAAATGCATAATGCAAGTACAATAGCAGGTATGGCATTTACAAATGCATTTTTAGGAATAAACCACTCTTTAGCACACAAAATAGGAGGGGAGTTCCATTTAGCACATGGAAGAATAAATGCAATTTTACTTCCATACGTAATTCGTTACAATGCAAGTAAACCAACAAAATTTGTTTCATTCCCTAAATATGAATATTTTATAGCAGACCAAAAATATGCAGACCTATCAAGAAGAATGAATTTCCCAGCATATACAAACGAGGAAGGTGTAAATTCTTTAATAGAAGAAATTAAAAAATTAAATGCAGATTTAGGCATACCAAGTTCATTTAAAGAGCAAGGTGTAGACGAAGAAGAATGGCTTGCAAAAGTTGATTTATTAGCAGATAGAGCATTTGAAGATCAATGTACAACAGCAAACCCAAGACTTCCATTAGTTTCAGAATTAAAACAAATTTTAATAGATAGTTATTACGGAAATATGTAAATATAAAATGGAGAAAAAATGGATAATATAAACAATTTACCAATAGCTGTAAAACAAAATAAATTAAGTACAAAAATAAAAAATGGTGTATCTAAAACTGGCAAAATTGTAGGATATTCATTAGCGACTTTAGGATTAGCGGCAGGAGCTGTATGTGTACCAGTAATTTCAGTACCAGCAATAATAGGAGCGGCATATACATCAAACAAATTGTTAAATAACACTTTAAACAAGAGCTATAAGGATTTATGTTTTGTTACAAGAAAAATAGGATCACATGTAAAAATATTTCAAGATCCAATAAGAATAGACATGTTAAAGAAAATGAAAGGCCTAAACGATATAGAAAAAGCAGGATTTATGCAATTACAAGCAATTGTAGGTCTTTCAAAGTTTGAACAATTTGATAAAAGAGGAAACAAATTAACATTTGAAACATTAACACACGGAATAAATCAAAAAACATTTAAAACATTAAGAGATTTGGGATATATTGATAATTATGAAGAAACTTATAAAAAAAATAGTAACTTGATAGTGCCAAAACTTGCGTTTGGAAATATAAAAGACATAAAAAATAAAAATCAAATGTATAATTTAACATTTACGAGAACGGATAAACCAGTAGATATAAATGATGAAAAATTAAGAAAAGCTTTTCCAATAGTTTTTTCTAAAAGAAAAGGTATTCTTGTAAACAAAGACTATGGAATAATTCAAAAGCCAGATGGAACTTTAGAGATTGATTATTCTAAAAAAGAAAGAAATCAAGAAAATATAACAGAAGTAAAAAAAGAACAATTTATTAAAGAATTAAAAGAAGGAACGAAAAGTTTAAATGAGCAAAATGAATATTCAAGAGAAGTTCAAGAAAAAGCTAATTTAATGTTAAAACAGCAAAAAAATGATGAAATAGAAAGATAAAAATAAAAAAGCAAAAAGGTCCAATAATAATTGGACCTTTTTGCTTTTTACAATTTTAAATTTTCATATTTCTTTTTAGTAGCATTACCACAGCGAATTGCTCTTTCGTCAAGATTTTTAGCAAGGATTTGAGAAACTTCTTTATGCAACATAGGTGAAAAATATTGAAGCCGTTCAGTTAAATCCTTATGTACTGTACTCTTAGAAACAGGTTGATTATTGCTACTAAATGCTTTGGCAGTTGCCCGGACTGTTGATTGGTGGTCAATAAAAAAACGTGCTTCCTCTAAAGTTCTTTGTTTAATTATTGTAGATTTCATCATGCAAATTCCCCCTTAAAAGCAAAGTTAACAGTTACAATATATCTTATTATACTATTATATTAACATAATTGCAAGAAAATATTAAAAATAAAAAAATCAAGTTAAACAAGGAAAATATAAATTAACCATGTCTAACTTGAAACGTATAATCAAATTTCTATTCTTTTATATCTAATTTAATATGAACATCTCTTAATTGTTCTTTTGTTACATTTCCAGGAGCACCCATCATTAAATCTTGTGCTTTACTATTCATAGGGAATGCAATAACATCTCTAATTGTTTCACTTTCAGTTAAAAGCATTATCATTCTATCTACACCAGGTGCAATACCAGCATGTGGTGGAGCACCAAACTTGAATGCGTTAAATAATGCAGGGAATTTCTCTTCAATGTGTTCTTTAGAATATCCAGCAAGTTCAAATGCTTTAACCATAATTTCTGGATCGTGGTTTCTTACAGCACCAGAAGAAAGTTCAATACCATTACATACAATATCATATTGGTAAGCAACAATATCTAATGGATTCATGGTATTTAATGCTTCCATTCCGCCTTGTGGCATAGAGAATGGATTATGATTAAATGCAATTTTTCCATCGTCATCTAATTCATACATTGGGAAATCTATAATCCAACAGAATTGATACATACTTTCATCTATTAAGTTTAATCTACTTCCAAGTTCTGTACGAATTTGACCAGCTAAATTTTCAGCTTTTGCTTTGTTATCTGCAATAAAGAAGATAGTATCTTCAGCTTTTAATTCAGCTAAATCTAATAATTCTTTCTTCATGTCATCTGGAATAAATTTATCTATAGGTCCTTTAAAAGTTAAATCTTCTAAAACTTCTAAATAACCAAGACCACCCATACCAATTGATTTAGCAAATTCTAACATTTTTTCATGGAATCCTTTAGACATATGTCCATGAACACGAATTGCACGTACTGTTAATCCGTGAAAAGGTTTGAATGTACATCTTTGAAAGAATTCTGTAACATCAACTATAAATAATGGATTTCTTAAATCAGGTTTATCTGTTCCATATTTAAGCATAGCCTCTTTATATGGGATTCTAGGGAATGGATATTCAGCTACTCTTTTATTTGAAAACTTATTAAATGTGTTATAAACGACAGGCTCAATAGCGCTAAACACGTCTTCTTGAGTAGCATAACTCATTTCCATATCTAATTGATAAAATTCACCAGGAGCACGATCTGCTCTAGCATCCTCATCCCTAAAACAAGGAGCAATTTGGAAATATTTATCTATACCACCAACCATTAATAATTGTTTAAATTGTTGTGGTGCTTGTGGTAAAGCATAGAATTTTCCAGGGTGAACTCTACTTGGTACTAAATAATCTCTTGCACCTTCTGGTGAAGAACTAGTAAGAATTGGAGTTTGAACCTCTAAAAATCCTTGTTCAATCATTTGCAAGCGTAAGTATTGAATAACTTGTGCTCTTAAAACGATATTATCTTTTAATTTAGTATTTCTTAAATCTAAAAAACGATATTGAAGTCTTAAATCCTCACGTACATCGCTATTTCCATTAATTTCAAAAGGTAAATTAGCAGTACGTTTTCCTAAAACCTCGATTTTTTCAATAGCAATTTCAACTAGACCAGTTTTAAGTTTTTCATTAACTGTTTCAGGATCTCTTTTACGTACAATTCCTTCAACACATACTGAAGATTCAATAGGAATATGTGAAGCAAAGTCAACATCAGCTTCTTCAGCAGATGTAACAACTTGTGTTATTCCATACATATCACGTATGTCTAAGAAAACTAAACCTCCTAAATCTCTAATTGTTTCAACAAATCCTGCAATTTTAACTTTTTTACCTACATCTTCTAGGCTAATTTCATTGCAAGTATGAGTTCTGTAAGTACTCATAAAAACACTCCTTTCTGTTATATAGGGACGAAAAACATTGAGACAACAAAAACGCCCACTGCATAAAATGCAGGGACGAAATATACTTTCCGCGGTGCCACCCTAACTTGAAAACGTTTAGCGTTTTCCACTTTATTAAAATTGCTCCAATGTGTTTCACTTATTAAGTTATTCTAAAAAGGCTCTCAGCGTAACACCTTTATTCTCTTATTAGTAACTATTAATAAGCTTTCATTTTCAACGCAAAATGTTTAATTTTTACCTTACTATTTTACATAGTATGCTTGAAAAAGTCAATAGTTATACAAAAAAATATTATGTAAAAAAATGCAGAAATTTTTGTTACGATTTTTGGAATAAATAAAAAAGTACTGAATATATATTTAATATGAATAAAAATAAGGGGGATTCTTATGGAATATACAAAAGATATTATATTAGAAATTGGTTGTAAAAAAGGGGAAAATAAAAGAAATTTACTTAAATGGACAAGTAATATAAAAAAAGTAATTATGAACAATAAGTTTATATTTATTACTATGACATCATTAATATCACTTACAGCAATAGATATTGCATTGGTAAATAGTTTTATAAAATTATTAGCAAAATTTTAAACAAATATGACGTATGGGAGAAAATCCAATACGTCATATTTACTTTTTATAAATTTTCTGGATTTAAATTAAGTAAATCCGGATGAACAAAAATACCGTTTTTCCTAATTAATACATCATCAAAATAGATTTCTCCGCCACCATATTTAGCTGTTTGAATACATACTAAATCCCAATGTAAAGTAGAGCTATTTCCATTAGGAGCTGTAGAATAACAAGAACCAGGAGTAAAGTGGAAAGAACCGGAAATTTTTTCGTCAAACAATGTGTCTTTCATAGGACTTGAAATGTAAGGGTTTACACCAAAAGAAAATTCACCAACATAACGACTACCCGCATCAATATTCAAAATTTCATTAATGCGTTTAGTGTTATTTGCTGTGGCCTTTACAATCTTTCCTTTTGAAAATTCAAATTGAATGTTTTCAAAGGTATAACCATCACGAATGCTAGGAGTATTGTAGGAAATAATTCCTTCAACAGAGTCTTTGACAGGAGCAGTATAAACTTCACCATCCGGAATATTTCTTCTTCCATAGCAAGGAACAGCATTAATACCTTTAATAGAAAATTTAAGGTCAGTGCCAGGTCCAACAATATGAACTTTATCAGTGTTTTGCATAAGATTAACTAAAGGTTCCATAGCTTCATATAATTTGTTGTAATCCATAGTGCAAGCTTTGAAGTAAAAATCCTCAAAAGAAGATGTGCTCATATTGGCAGCTTGAGCAAATGCTGGTGTTGGGTATTGAAGAATAACCCATTTAGTGTGATTAACTCTTTCCTGAAAATGAACAGGTGTATCAAATAATTTACCGAACATAGATAAATTTTCCTGAGGAACACTAGCAAGTTCACAAGAATTCATAAAAGCACGAATTCCAATAAAACAATCCATTTGTTTCATTTCCTGCAAAGATAAATCACTCATTAACTTAATTTGATCTTCTGTGGCATGCATAAGAATTTCACGCCTAAGATTTAAATCAACATGGTGAATAAAAGGAATACCACCTAATTCGTAAACCTTACGAATTAACTCTTCAACAAAAGCATCTGCAGCTGAACCTTTGTACTCAATATATACATTTTCTCCAGGTTGCAAATGTACAGAATGTGTTAAAAGTAAAGTTGATAATTTAGTAAAACGTGAGTCCATTAATAATACCTCCTAAAATTTTAAAAAAGTATATTGTTTACAGTTATGTATACCATTATAACAACAAAATTTAAGTAAAGCAAGTTTATAAATTAAAAAGTTGATAAATTAGCATAAATTTAGTATAATAGTAAAGTAAAAATAAAAAAGAGAAGGTAGAAAATAATGATAATAGCAAATGATTGGAAAGATTATGAAATAATAGACATGGCAAATGGAGAAAAGTTAGAAAGATGGAAGGATATAATTTTAGTTCGTCCAGATCCACAAATAATATGGAAGGACAAAAGTTTTCCAAATAAATGGAAAGATGCAAATGCAGTATATAAAAGAAGTTCAACAGGCGGTGGAGCATGGGAATACAAGAAAAAAGTACCTACTAATTGGCAAGTAAAATATAAAAATCTTACATTTAATATAAAACCAATGGGATTTAAACATACAGGACTATTTCCTGAACAAGCAGCAAATTGGGATTGGATGATAGAAAAAATAAAAAGCGCTAAAAGAGAAATAAAAGTATTAAATTTGTTTGCATACACAGGTGGAGCAACAGTAGCATGTCTTTCAGCAGGGGCTTCTGTATGCCATGTAGATAGTTCAAAAGGAATGGTATCATGGGCAAAAGAAAATGTAATATCATCAGGTTTGCAAGAAAGACCAGTAAGATACATAGTAGATGATGTTGTAAAATTTGTAAATAGAGAAATAAGAAGAGGAAACAAATATGATGCAATAATAATGGATCCACCATCATACGGAAGAGGAGCAAATGGCGAAGTTTGGAAATTTGAAGAAAACATATGTGATTTAGTAGAACTTTGCAAAAATGTTCTATCAGATAATCCATTGTTCTTCTTAATAAATTCATACACAACAGGAATTTCAAGTACAGTATTAGAAAACATACTTAACTTAAATATAACAAAGAAATATGGAGGAAAAGTAACAAACGGAGAAATAGGACTTCCTATGACGAACTCAAAACTAATACTTCCATGCGGTATTTATGGAAGATGGGACAATTAGGGACAGTCCACAATTGAGAAAATGTCTCAGTTTGGGACAATCCTTTGAATAACAAAAAGGAGTAAAAAATGCAGAAGTTAAATGTAATATATGAAGATAATCATATAATAGTAGTAGAAAAACCGGTAAATATTCCTTCACAAGGAGATAAAACGGGAGATATGGATATGCTTACATTGGTAAAAGCATATATAAAAGAAAAGTATAATAAACCAGGTGAAGTTTATTTGGGATTAATTCATAGGTTAGATAGACCAGTAGGTGGAGTTATGGTATTTGCTAGAACTTCAAAGGCAGCAGCAAGACTTAGTGAACAAGTAAGAAATAAAGATTTTAGAAAAAAATATTTGGTTATAACAGATGGTAAATTTGAAAAAAATAAAGGTGTGTTGGAAGACTATTTACTAAAAAATGAAAAAACAAATACTAGCAAAGTTGTTAAAGAAAGTACTAGAAATGCAAAACTTGCAATATTGGATTATGAAGTACTTAAATATAATGAAGAAATAAATTTGTCTGTAGTAAAGGTAAATTTACATACAGGGAGACATCATCAAATACGTGTACAAATGGCAAATGCAGGGCATAGTATATGTGGAGACCAAAAGTATGGCACGAGAGGGAGAGGAAAGCAAATATGCTTATGGGCATATGAACTTACAATTTTTCACCCTATTACAAAACAAGAAATGACTTTTAAAGTTCTTCCTGAATTTATAGGTGGATGGAAACAGTTAGAAGATATACCTAATTTATAAATTATACTAATTTTACAAAGAGAAAAAAATCTTATATGAAAATTTAAATTTGAATTTTCATATAAGATTTTTTAGTGTTTCATATAAAATGCAAAAATATTGTCGAAAAAAGAATATTATTATTACAGAATATAAAAAAGAGGTGAGCACATGATAGATAAATTTTGTGAATACCTAATACAAAAAATAAGAAAACAAATGCCAGAGATAGACGATGAAAGAGCAGAAGCAATATTATATGGAATACAGTTAATAATTGGAGAAATACCAAAAATATTTCTTATGTTTGCATTAGGAATTATATTAGGTTTATGGTGGCAAACCTTACTTGCATTTTTCTTAATATTACCATATAAAGCTTGTTCTGGAGGATTTCATTTAAAAACACATTTAGGATGTTTTATTTGTACAAATATAGTTTATTGTGGAAATGCATTAATAAGTACAATATTTAACTTTCCTTCAGAAATGTATAAATACATTACAGCAATTGCAATATGGATTTTTGGAGTAATTATGGTTAGCATATATGCACCAGCAGATACAGAAAACTTACCTATTTTAACTAAAAAAGAAAGAAAAATAAAAAAGATATTATCATATATTTTTTTAACAATAAATATGATAGTAGTAATATTTATAAAAAATAATATAATAGCAAATATATTAATTTTTGGAACAATAATACAAACTATTTCAATAACAAGAATAGCGTATAATATAACTAAAAATAAATATGGATATGAAACATACTTAAAGGAACAAATGTAATATAAGATAATAAAAGTATTTGCCGGCAATACTTTGTTATATAAATAGTAATATAGGGGGAATTAATTATGTTAAAATTATTAGCAAAAGTCGCAGAAAAATACGCAAAATCTACAAACACAGCATGTTGGATATGGGGAATATGGCACCAACCAAAAATGCCAGCATCATTAATAAAAAAAGACTAAATAAATATTACATATAACAAAAACAAGATAGTTTTATTGCTATCTTGTTTTTACTTTTTTAATAAAATATTTCAAATTGTTGAGTAAAAAATTCATCATCTTTTGTAGTAAATAAATTTAGATTATTATTTTTCTTTAATATTTGTCTTACTTCCCATAAACCAAGTCCAGTATTACCTTGTTTAGTAGAATAACCTTTTTCAAATATTTTATCTGTATTAACATCTTTATTTGTGTATGTATTTTCCACAATTAATAATTGCATATGCCTTTTAGAATCTTTTCTAAATACAACGTTTATTATTTTTTCGTCACATTCTTTTGCAACTTCTATTGCATTATCCATAAGTATGCCAAGAACTCTTGTAAATTCATATATTTTTATATGTAAGTCATTCATATTCAAAAATGCTTCTAAATTAATTTTTATACCTAGTTGATCTGCTTTATGATATTTAGTTGCTAAAACATTATATATAGCAGGGTTATTTACTACTTCTGGACTTAATGTTGTTAAATTATTTGTATGTTGAATATCTTCTATAAGTTGAGAATAATATTTTTTTAGACCTTCCATATCATTCTTATCTATAAAGCCTGCCATACCCTGAACAATATTAGAGAAATCATGTCTAAAAGCTCTTGTATTATCTTGAAGCATTTGTAGTGTTTTATTGTAAAGTTGAGATTCTTCTAAACTCATAGATGTTGCTTCAAGTTTTGAAACAGTAAATATAGTATAAAAGCTAAGTATTATAAATGTTATTAAGCCTATCAAATTTAGCAAAACTATATAAAAAGGTAAAACAGAAGAGTAAAAATATGTTGTATATAATTGACAACATATTAAAATAATACCAAATATAGCATTACAAGCTAATAAACGCTTTTTCTTTTTATCTAATATTTGAATTTTAGAAAGATTGAGTTTTAAATATTTTATTAATAAGTAAATAAGAAACATAATAGAATAGACTATTAGAGTTCCAATCAATCTATGCAAAGGAATATTTGCACCAGATAAATAATCTATATTAAAAATAGAATAATATACTTTAGAAAATATAGCTTCTAAAACAGCTGTAGTAATAAAAGGTATAATTAAAGCTAAAATACCTTTTGGAATTGAAATTTTAAAAATAAATATATTTAAAAGAAATATTGCCACTACATTAAAAAATGTATTAAAAGGGTTTGGAATGAAAATCCTACTAATAATACTTATAAAACTCATAGATAAAACATAAATTATTTTTTGTTTTCTTGAAGAGTTAATACCTAATGTAGTTGTAAATAAAAGCATAGAAACAAAAGCTTCTAAAAATATAGAAGGAATACCTATCAATGTAGTTAATTCTTCATTCTGAGTAGTTATTGCTATCCAAATTGTCTGTAAAAATTTTATCATATTTTAAAACCTCCATCATTTTGTTTTTATATTTTGGACCGATATAACACTTCATATTAGAAGTGCTATCGAAAGAAATACTATTATTGTTAAGACTAATATCATGAATTTTATTTATATTTGCAATGTAAGACTTATGACATCTAACAAAATTAGAAGGTAAAATTTCCTCGATTTTGCTAAAAGAACTATAAGTTTCATAAATTCTATTATCAGTATAAAATACTAATTTCATTCCATTTTTTTTTATAAAATAAATACTATCTTCATTAATAATAGTATTACGGTTATCAATTCTAATAAAATTGTTTGCACTATAATCAGTTTCTATATCATCTATAATACGTAAAAAAGTTTCTTCTAATCTTTCTATGGTAATAGGTTTTGGAATAAAATCAAAAGTTTTATATTGATATGCAATTAAAACATACTCTAAATGAGCACTTGTAAAAATAATATAAACTTGTTTATTAACTTTTCTAATTTGACTTGCTAAATCTAATCCTGACATCTTTGACTTCAAATCAATATCTAAAAATAGTACGTGTACATTATTATTTTCTTTAATAAAATCTAGTATATTTTCAGGTACTGTAGAGGAAAAAATTATTTCAGCATCAAAGTTATGCTTTATAAAAATAGATTCCAACATTTTACAGAGTCTGTCTAAAATAACTTGATTGTCATCACAAAGAACAAAATTTAACATATATCATTCTCCATTGAAATATACGAGCATGTTCGACAAAAATTAAAGTTAATTACCTAAAATTTCCATTTTTATACATAATAATTCAAAAAATAATACTTGTCAATAAAAAAACATATAAAAATAAATATAAAATTAAAAAAAAATAAAAATAAAATCAATAAAATAAAATCAATAAAATAAAATTAATTTATAAGTAAAAAACACTATTAAATCAATGTTTAATAGTGTTTTAACAAATTTATATAAATTCTAACTTAAAGTTGTATCTAAAGTAGCAAGTTTTCCATTAATTGTAAGATTAGTAATAATTTCATTAGGGACATTTTCAGATTCAAATAAAGAAATGAAATCAGCAATAGATTCTTTAAAATTTGCAATGGATATGATTTTTAGAAGTGATATAAATCCTACTATAATAGCAGCTGTAAAGTCTCAAAAACAATTGGATAAATATGTTGAATATTTAGAAAACCAAAATTAGAAGATTTTACATATTTCACAATAATATTTGAAGTTAACCCATTATAAATACAAAAGTAATAAAAATGAAAACTTGTAATATATTAAATAGTATATTACAAGTTTTTATTTTGCAAAAAAATTGGAGGTATTTTATGAGTAAAAAAAATCTTATAAAAATATTATTTACATTATTAATAGTAGTTTTTACTTTTAGTGTTATAAAAATTAGTCAAAAAGACTCAGTAGAAACAAGTGGTCAAATAGAAAATTTAGATAACAAAAAAATAGGTTGGGGAATAAAAAGAAACGACAATCATAATCAACCTGATTTGGGATCAGTGAACAAACAAATAATAGATGAAGAAAATGGAATAGCAATGGGAAATAAAGATTCTAAAAAAGTGTATCTAACATTTGATGAGGGATATGAAGCAGGTTATACAGAAAAAATATTGGAGGTACTAAAGCAAAACAATGTGAAAGCAACATTTTTTATAACAGCTCACTATATGAATACCAAACCGGAATTAGTAAAGAAAATGATAGATGAAGGGCATATAATAGGAAATCATACGGTAAATCATAAAAGTATGCCTACATTAACATTAGAGCAAATAAAAACAGAAGTAATGAATCTACACACAGCTGTATACGAAAAGTTTGGATATGAAATGAAATATATAAGACCACCAAAAGGAGAATATAGCAGAAGGACAGTAGAATATTGTAATACATTAGGATACACAACAGTAATGTGGTCATTTGCATATGACGATTGGAATGAAAATAAGCAAGGAAGAGAAGAATATGCAAAAAAGAAAATAATAGATAATATTCATAATGGAGCAGTAATTCTATTACATGGAAATTCAAAAGACAATACAAATGTATTAGACTATTGCATAAAACAAATAAAACAAATGGGATATGAATTTTCAAGTTTAGATGAATTTGAAAAATAGATAAAAAAGGAGAAAAAATGAAAAGAAAAGTAAGAAAACAAAGCAAACTAGAAGAATTGTTGGAATTGCCAAAAGAAATTTCATCTATGGAACCAAAGCTAACTATTATGGGGTTTAATGAATTATTAATTGAAAATTATAAAACTATTTTAGAATACCAAGAATTTTACATAAGAATTAGCACACATATAGGAATAATAAATATTAATGGATTTAATTTGACATTAAATGAGCTAAGATCAGATGACATATTGGTAAAGGGAAAAATAGAAAGCATAGATTTTGAAAAAACAATAGAATAGGAGGAGTAGTTTTGTATATCAAAATACTACTAAATTACATATTAGGATATATAAATATAGAGATAGAAGGCTATTTTATAGAAAGATTTATTAACCTGTGCAAGAGCAAAGGAGTATTATTATGGAATAGTAAAAGAAAAAAAACTACATTATTAAGTACAAATATAGGAATAAAAGATTTTAAAAGAATTTCAAAATATATAAAATCAACAAAATGTAAAATAAAAATAAAAAGTAAAAAAGGACTTCCTTTTATATTTAATAAATATAAGAAGAGAAAGATATTTTTTATTTTTCTCTTCTTAGTTGTTATATTAATAGCTACATTAACTAATTTTATATGGAATATAGATATAGTTGGAAATGAAAAAATTTCTAAAGAAGAAATAAGAAGTAGTTTAGAAAAAGAAGGATTAAAAATAGGAATATGGAAGGGAAAAGTAGATAATCAAAAAATAGCTAACAATATGAGATTAGAAAGATCAGACTTAGCATGGATAGGAGTAGAAATAAAAGGAACAAATGCAGTAGTAAAAGTAGTGGAAGCAGATAAAAAGCCAGACATTATTAAAGAAGATGAATACTGTAATATAGTTGCAACAAAACCCGGAATTATTGCAAAAATAGATGCTGCAAATGGTACACCCCTAGTAAAAGAGGGCGATGTTATAAAGCAAGGGACAATATTAATAGGAGGATGGCTAGAAGGAAAGTATACAGGAACTAGATATGTGCACGCAAACGGCGAAGTAAAGGCAAAAGTCTGGTATGAACAAAAAGAAAAAGTCTATTTAAATGAAGAAATAACAAGTAAAACTGGAAGTTTTGAAAATAAATATTCCGTAAAGATAAATAATTTTAATATAAATTTTTATAAAACTCTTTCCAAATTTGAAAAATATGATACAATAGAAGAAATTAAAAAATTAAAAATATTTTCTAATATTTATTTGCCTATACAAATAGAAAAAAAGACTAATTACGAATTAACAATACAAAATAAACAAAATACAGTAGAAGAAGCTAAAAAAAAGGCAGTAGAAAACGCAAAAAAAGTATTAGATGAACAAATAAAAGATAAAGAAAATATTGTTAATACATATATAAACTATGATCAAACAGAAGAAATAGTAGAAGCGCAAGTTATATATGAAGTGCTAGAAGAAATAGGGACAAAAGAAAAAATAGTATTTTGAAAGGAATGAAAATGATGGAAGAAAGAAGTTTAAGAGTATATACGGATAAAACCTTTTTTACAAAAATAACAAATACTATAACAAAAATGCTAATTCCAACCAAAATAGGAATTAATGGAATGTTAATTTCAATAAAGAGAAACAACTTATTAAAAGCATATGAAGCTTACGCATTAAGTGAAAACGAAGATGCCGATAAAAAAGAAGTAATAAGCAAAAAATATGAAGATGTTTTTAGCTTATATTTAGAAGCAATAGACAAACATGTTATGGATTCAATTTATAAAAAAGTAAAAAATGGAACAGCTACAGAATTTGAAAAAGATGCTCTTTCTAAATATTATGAAGTAATACATATAAAAGAAACAGAATATATAGAATATAAATATAAAAAACAAAAATATCTACTAGAATTAGATTATGAAACAATAAAAGAATTGGATAAATCAAAATTGTTAGAAAGATATGAAAGATTTTATCTAACAAAAATGGATTCTTTATACAAAGGATTATTAAAACATTATTCAATAAAATTAGCAGATAATTTAAGCTATCAAAATAAGGAAATAGTGTATGAAAAAATATTTGCTACATTAGAAGAATATATAACAAACATTTTACCATTAAAAATGGAAGAAGAAAAAGAAACAAATAATTATAAACAAATACTAGATGAGTATGATAAATTTGAAAGATATACAGTTGGAAAACTAGATCAAAATGAAGGAATAGAAAAGAGAATGTTATTGCTAGCAATTAGTAGAAAACTATTTACACATAGTCTTCCACTAATTGTAGCAGAGCAATGTTATATAAAATTATTAAAAGATGTAAGAAGTTTAATTGTAGATACAAGAGTAATAAAAAAACAAGAAAAAGCATATACACTATTAATTAGATTAATAGAAGATTATAATATTAAACTTCTATCTACAAAAATTTATTGGGACAAGCCAGCAAAAAGAGATGAATATAAAACTTTCTGGAAAAAATATAAAGAAATTGAAAATTTAAAAGATAAAGATTATATAGAATATCAAAAGCAAAAGGAAATATTATTTATAAAAGCTGACTTAAAAGAAGTTTGTCAAAATGAAAATAAATATTATAAAATAATAAAATTCTATAAAAATAAATTAGTTTCATTTGGAGTAATGAGAGACCTAAAAGATAAATGTATATCAGAAGGAACATATGTAGGAAGGAAAGAATTATGCAGGAAGTAGAAATAGATTATGTAGGTATAGAGGAAAATAAAGAATATGAAAATCTAATAAAATCAGTAATAGAAACATGCATGAAAGAAGAAAAGCTTACTAATTTAAATTATTATGTATGTATAACTTTAACAAATCCAAGTGAAATAAGAAAAATAAATAATACATATAGAAAAATAGATAAAGAAACAGATGTACTTTCTTTCCCAATGTTTGAAAAAGAAGAAGTAGACCTAATAAGAGAAAAACAGCAAAAAAGTTTAGCTCAAGAAGTACTAGGAGATATAATAATTTCAATAGAAAGAGTAAAAAATCAAGCAATAGAATATGGACATAGTTTTGAAAGGGAATTATCATATATGGTAGTTCACGGTTTCTATCATATAATAGGATATGACCATATAGAAGAAAAAGATAAAATTATAATGAGACCAAAAGAAGAACATATATTAAGTTTATTAAATCAAAAAAGAGACTAATAATAAGAGGTGCAAAAATTGGAAGACGATAGACTAAAAAATAAAAATTTTATAGATGCCTGGAAAAAAGCCTTTAACGGAATATGGTATGCAATAAAAACACAAAGAAATGTAAAAATACAATTATCAATAGCAGTAGTAATAATAGCAATATGTATAATTGCAAAGCCAAGTAAAGTAGAATGTATATTTTTAACATTTGCTACAATGTTAGTAATAATAGCAGAAGTTATGAATACAGCAATAGAAGCAACGGTAGACTTAGTAACAAAGGAATATCATCCAATGGCAAAAATAGCAAAAGATGTTGCGGCAGGAGCAGTTGTACTTGCAGCAATAAATGCAGTAATAGTAGCAATATTAATTATATTTATGTAAAAATAGAAGAGAAAGGAAAATAACTTATTATGAAAAATGTAGGAGTAAAAATTTTAATTGCAATCCTTGTAATAGTAGTAATAGTAGCTGGAATATTACTAGGACTTAGATTAACAAAAAACGGAAAGAACATAATACAAGTAGGAGAAAATGCTAATGTTACAGAAGACGGAGAAAAAGTAGTAGAATTAAAAGAACCAAAAATATTTAAAGGAACAGATAGACCAATAGCAGTTATGATAGATAACCACAAAAGTGCAATGCCACAAGCAGGTTTAAATGATGCTTATATGGTATATGAAATAATAGTAGAAGGTGGAGAAACAAGATTAATGGCTTTATTTAAAGGTGTAGACTTAAAGAAAGTAGGACCAGTAAGAAGTTCTAGACATTATTTCTTAGACTATGCTTTAGAAAATGATGCAATATATGTTCATTATGGATGGAGTCCACAAGCACAATCAGACATAACAAAATTAAGCGTAAATAATATAAATGGAATTTCAGAAAGTTCAACATCATTCTGGAGAGTAAAAGATAAATACGCACCACATAATGCAGTAACAAGCACAGAAAAAATATTAGCAATAGCAAAACGTAAAGGATATAGCACAACATCTACTAAAAAAAGTGTGTTAAATTATGTAGCAGACCCAGTTGAATTAGAAGAAGGAGTAGAAGCTAAGTCTGTAACAATACCATACTCAGAAAGCAATACTGTAAAATATGAATATGATGATACAACAAAAAGATATGTACGTTATTCAAGAGGAACAAAACAAGTTGATTGGGACTCAAAAGAGACTGTAACAGTTAAAAACATAATTGTAGTAAATTGTAAAAATTGGACATTAGATGATGGCTCAGGTAAAGGAAGACAAACAATAGATAATATAAGAACATTAAAAGGTTACTATATTACAAATGGAAAGGCAATTGCTATTACAGCAGAAAAAAGTTCAAGAAGCGGTCAAACAATATATAAAGATGCAAATGGAAAAGAAATTGAAGTAAATGATGGAAATACATTTGTTCAAATATGTCCAGAAGATAGTAAAATAACAATAGAGTAATACAAAAGAAAGGCCAGGTTATTTTGGGGTAGAAAAATTATCTCAATATTACTTGGCTCTTTTAAATAAAACATAAAAATAAAGAAAAATAGATTAGGTTACTAAATTTTACAAATTTAGCGCTTTTTATATGTTAAAATAATTGATAGGAGAGGAAAATGGAAGAAAATTTTAAATCAGGATTTGTATCAATAATAGGAAGAACAAATGTAGGAAAATCAACAATAATAAATGCACTAGTAGGAGAAAAAGTTGCAGCAGTAGCCAATAAAGTACAAACTACAAGAACAGCAATTAGAGCAATAGTAAATAGACCAAATTCACAAATAATTTTTATAGACACACCAGGAATACATAAACCAAAGTCTAAGCTAAGCCAAGTAATGTTAGAAACAGCATTTACTTTTGTTGGAGACGTAGATGTAATATTATTTGTGATAGATGGTACATCAAAAGAAATAGGTAGAGGGGATACAAAAATATTAGAAAAAATAAAACAAGCTAATAAGAAAACTATCTTAGTAATAAATAAGATAGATATGGTCCAAAATAAAGAAGAGCTATTAAAGTTAATTGACTTGTACCAAAAAGAATATAATTTTACAGCAGTTGTTCCAATATCTGCAACTAAAAAAGAAAATACAGAAATATTATTAGAAGAAATTGAAAAAAACTTAAAAAAAGGTCCAGCATATTATGATATAGATGAATATACAGACCAAACAACAAGACAACTAGTAGAAGAAATAATAAGAGAGAAAGCATTGAAATTATTAGAAGATGAAGTTCCACATGGTTTATATGTAGAAACAGAAAAAGTAAAATACAGAAAAACAAAGGAAAAAGAAGAAATATATGATATAGATGCAGTAATTTATTGCTTAAGAGAATCACATAAAGGAATAATAATAGGAAAAGGCGGAAGTATGCTAAAAAAAATAGGAACATATGCAAGGCAGGATTTAGAAAAGATGCTAGATACAAAAGTCAATTTAAAAATTTGGGTAAAAGTAAAAGAAGACTGGCTTAACAATGAAAACATAATAAAAAAATTCAAATTAAAATAAAATCCATAACTTTCCATGTATAAAAAGAATAAAATAACAAAAGATAATAAAAACTAAAATTTAGCTAATTTTAGTATGGAGGAGAAGTGAAGTCTTATGATAAAACAATTAGCATGGAATACATTTAAAAATACTGGAGATATTAACGCATATTTAGAGCTAGTAGAAGTAGAAAACATTGAAAAAGAAATGGAGAAAAAATTATTAATAACAGAAGAAAAAAATAAAGTAAATTTAGGAGAAGATATTAATAAGTAGTAAACATTCAACTAATAAGGGGTAAAAATGGGAACATTTAAAACAAAAGGAATAGTAATTGCAGAAAATAACATGGGAGATTTTGACAAAATGGTAACGATATTAACTCCAAACGGAAAAATTGGATGCTCTGCCAGAGGAGCTAGAAGACCTAAAAGTCAGTTAATGGCAGGCACTCAATTTTTGTGCTTTGGAGAATTTATGATATTTAAAGGAACCAATACATATACATTAAACTCATGTGAGCCAATAGAAGTATTTTATAATATAAGAACAGATTTAGACAAATTAGAATATGCTTCAAATATAACAAAAATGATTCAAGAAATAACAGACGAAAATCAAAATACTTATAAAATTTTACAACTATATTTAAATACTCTATATGTAATTTCAGAAACAAATTTGAATTTAGAATTTATAATATCAATATTTAAGTTAAGATTAATGTGTTTACTTGGTTTTACACCTCAAATACAAGAATGTGTACAATGCAGAGAAAAAGAAGAGTTAATATATTTTAGTTTAAAAGACAATGGGCTAAAATGTAAGAACTGTGGGAAAATTGATACAAGTGCAATTGAAATTTCAAATTCAACCATGCAAGCAATAAAATACATAATAATAGCACCTGCCAAAAAGTTATATTCGTTTAAACTTTCAGAGGAGAATCAAAAACAGCTATCAATTATAGCAAAGTTATATACAAACTTAAAATTAGAGAAAGAATTTTAAATTTTAGTAAACTATTAGGGACGGGGCGATTTAGTTTAGCAAAAAGCTATAATTTAGTAAAAATCTAAACTAAATCGCCCCGTCCCTAATAGTTTACTATCTATTACTAAAATTTAAGAAAAACATTGTATTCTTTTATTTTTTATGATATATTGAAAGGCAAATAGGAGGAATGACTTATGTGGGGAGATATAGCAATAGCATTTTTGCTTGCTTTTATCACATCATTTGTGTTAACACCATATACGATAAAAATAGCAAAAAAAATAGGGGCAGTAGATGTACCAAAAGATGAAAGAAGAATGCACCATAAGCCAATGCCAAAATTCGGTGGACCTGCAATAATTATAGGTTTTATTATATCAACAATATATTTAATTATAAGCTCTTCATTAGAAGGAAATATAAATATATTTGGTCCAGAAAATTATTGGTTAAAATTGTTAGGATTTTTAGGTGGAACAATAGTTTTAAGTACATTTTGCTTTTTTGATGATATAAAAGGAATACATCCATTAACTAAATTAACAGGACAATTAATAGCAGCAACTATAGTAGTAGTTTGTGGAATACGTATAAATTATTTTAATTTACCATTTTTTGAAGGAAATATTATGCTAAGCAATGTGATTTCTATTATTTTAACAATAGGTTGGATAGTAGGTATTACAAATGCAATAAATTTAATTGATGGATTAGACGGATTATCTACAGGAATTGCTATTATATCTTGTGTTTCATTATTAATAATATTTGCATTAAACAGTTCTCCATTTATAGCAATAATAATGATTACAGCTTTAGTAGGAGCATTATCAGGATTTTTACCATTTAATTTTAATCCCGCAAAGACATTTATAGGAGATATAGGCTCAAACTTTATAGGTTTTACACTATCAATTGTATCAATATTAGGAATAGCAAAAACAGCAACAGCATTTGTTATAGTATTACCAATAATAGTATTAGGCTTACCTATATTTGATACATTATCAGCTATAGTAAGAAGATTAATAAAAGGAAAATCTTTAAAAGCAGTATTTCAAGCAGATAAAGGACACTTACATCATAAATTAATAGAAAAAGGATTTTCACAAAAAGAAGCTGTGTTATCGTTGTATGGAATTAGTGTAGCTTGTGGAATGTTTGCAGTAATATTATTTGAAAGTGATATATGGAAAGCAATATCATTTGCACTAATGGTAATAGCAGTAGTTTGTATAGGATATAAAGAATTTTTTAAATTAAAAGAAGCTGAAAAAGGAATATATAAATGTAGTAAATGTGGTTATATTTATGATCCAGAAATAGGAGATTCCGAATCTAAAATACAACCAGAAACTAAATTTGAAGATTTACCAGAAGAATGGACTTGCCCATTGTGTAAAGCAAAAAAAGAAAAATTTGAAAAAGATTAATAAGTATGAAATAAAAATGCCGAAAAATGTAAGAAATTGACGATGAAAATTTCTTGATTTTTTGGTATTTTTGAGTTTTAATATAAATAGTACAAATTCTATTATAAAATTTAAAATCAAAATATTTAATTCTAAATTAAAATCCAAAAAATAAAAAACATAAGAAGGTGGTAGGAAAAAGATAATATTAAGTTAACTTTGAAATAAATATTGACAAAATAGTAAACAACAAAATATAATCAGGTACAAAGCAGAAGGAATAAGAAAAGGAAAAAATAGAACTATAAAGAAAATGTTATTACTGAAGTTAGATGAAAACATAATAAAGGAAGTAACAGGAGCAAAAGATAAAGAACTAGAGAAAATAAAAAGGGAGATACAAGAAGAATAAACAATATTAAAAAAAGTAAAATGTAAAATAATGTAATAAAAATGTAACATAAATGTAAAGAAAATAAAGTTGATATATATGTAATGCAGTAATATAATTAAATAAAATATACAAATAACTTGGAATTAAAGTAAAAAAAGGAGAAATAATAGATGAACGCTGAAACCCTTGCAGGAGTACACACACACACACACACACA
>ULWF01045045.1_pt1 | contig 51443 bp, 46 predicted proteins | sample 1960081 | NCBI WGS metagenome assembly ULWF01 (sample SAMEA4835805, study PRJEB28245) | human gut metagenome | biome: gut microbiome; material: fecal sample | place: Denmark | collected 2008
TATATTGTGGATTCCGGCGATTAGCTCAATATACGGACGCTTGCTGTCCATTATGTATGAACCTTCCGGGAATTCCATTAACATACCGTCGCCTGCGTTTGCTGCCAGGGTAGGGTTGTTCTTGTCGGTAAGTGTGCCCCAAAGGCATTTTATGCCAAGCCACTCGCGCCACTTTAGTTTCTTGAGGAGCGGTATGCGGTTGAATATCTTTCCGTTCAAGTCCCACGATATGTCAAGGCTTGCGTATCTGTCGTTAAGGAACTCCATGTTGTTTATCAGGTTGAATGTTTCGTCACTGATGATATACGACAGGTTGGCGGCCGGCATTATGAGTAGCGGGAACGGCACCTTGTTCCATTGTATGCCGCCTTTTGCCAGGATGTCAATCTTTCCCCAGCTGTTCAGCCACAGGCGCTTGTATATGCTTGCTTCGGTGAAGTTGTAGTCGTAGTCGCCTCCGAGGAAACCTTTTATACCTGTGGTGTGCGACAGTGTGAATACTGGTGCGTCGAGGTTCACGGGCAGACGGCGCTGCTTCGTATTTATGAATGTCTCACCCGGAGCATATCTCAGTTCAATGCGTGCCTCGGTTGTCCTGAATTTTCCCTGTCCGATCATGGCGTCTTCCATGCCGACCATAGACAAAGGCTTGAAGAAAAGGTCGCCGCAGGCTTCGTTCTCTTCTGTCTTCAGGCTTATGGTTGTTCTGAATCCCCATTCCTCTTCACGTTCGAACGAGAGTTGCTGGCGGTTGTAGAACATCATTTTTTCAACCTTAGTCCATTTCAGAGCCGTGAACACGTTATCCTTGTCGGTGTGCATGAATTTGTCTGAAGGTGAACATACGTCGTAAGTAGAAGTGAATGTCAGCGTGCGTTTAGGGAACTCTCGCGGAAGATATTCCTTCTTGTTAAACGAGTATGTCAGCTCGCCCTTGTAATAGTTCTTGCGACTGTCCCATCCGCGTGCATAATATCCAGACAGGAACCAGTGCGGGTTGAGGTTAGCCGTTGTCTGTGCGCTGATACGAGTGCGCACTCCGTCGATGAAGTTAGAGCTTATCATCGTGTTGATAGGTCCTATGTCAACCTTGCTCGGATGGTTCTGACTTCCTGTCTCAACAAAGTTCTCTATGAATGCCCTTACACCAAAGATGATATACTTGAAGGCTTTCTGCTGACTCAGGTTGTTGATGAATGCATCCATCGAACTTTCACTTTTTGTCAGTTCCACGCTTCGGTATTTGTCCCAGAAAGCTTCGTCGCGCATCATGGCATTAGACTCATGCAGTACTTTCGTCTTGCCTTTAAACAGTTTGTCGGGCAGTTCGTCAAAGGCATAGTCGCTCATTCGTGTTGTTCGTATGACTATGGCTTTGGTTAGGAACTTGGCTATCGACATTTCAACGAACATGTCGTCGGTTGTCAAAGCCCAGTCACCTTCGGGCAGGCGGGTGTATTCCTGTATAATCTGAAGATTGTCGACAAAGTTGACGTCGCTTTTCTTTGGAAGCGTCAGGTTGCATCGTTTTACGTGCAGTGTTGAGTCGGCCAGAATCCATATTTCGCCCCTGAATCCGAAGTCCTGCTGGTTGTTGGGCAGGAACTGCAGATGGAAACACTTGTCTCTGTCAACGTATACGGTGTCGACAATGTAGAAACGGTAAAATGATATGGCGTCCTTGCCGATAGGGCTGGTAAACGGATATTGCAGCAGACGGATCTGGTCGTCATACAGGTCTACGTCTGTGAATACGTCTTTTAGCACGTTGTTCAGGATGTCTCCTGTTTCAATCAGGTCGTTGACACCCGATGAACTTTGTCCCATTATTATCGACTTCTCGGTCTTAGGGTCTTTTCTGTATATGTTTCTTGTAACTGTCTCGTCGACAGACAACGGCAGAATGAGCTTGTTGTTGTACGGACAAGTCTCAATCTGGTTAATCAGCCATTTTTTCTTTTTCAGTTTTTCGTTCTCAAGCTCGGTAGGCTTTATGTCGTTTATGGCGAACGTTATTTTCTGATATTTGTTAAACTGATAATAGTCGTGGTTGGCAAGGTCGGTGCGTTTCTTAGCCGCAATGACACGCTTCATCAGCTCTACGGCCGGATTATTCTTGCGACTGTATTTGCTTCGCTTCGTCTTCACCGTTACGCCTTTCAGCTGCTTGGTGTCAGTTTTGAGCGTGATTTTCATTTCTGAAGGCGTGTTCGGGCCTATCAGAATGGTGAGTTCCTGATATCCAACGGCGCTGAACGTTAGCTTCTCACCGTTAAGACGCTTTATAGAGAAGCGTCCGTAGGCATTTCCCGACGTTGCAATCTTCTCTTTTTTATATTGCACGCTGGGAAACGGAATGGTGTCGCCGGTGGATTCTTCAACAACAACACCTGTTATTGTCTGTGCGCCTGCTGCCTGTGCCAGTATTAAAAGAAGTAATATCAGAATATTTTTCATTATATGATTTTCTGTTTATTTTGAACCGTTGTTGTTTTTAGCGTATGAAGGGTCCGGTGTCCTTTGCATTAAAGAATCTGACTCAGGTCGGTTATGATCTTGTCAGGTATGGTCTCATCATATTTTTCGTCGGTCCAGCCTTCGCCTTTGAACCATATAGTCTTGCATCCGGCTTTCTTGGCAGGTGTGATGTCCTTGTAGAAGCTGTCGCCTACTACGGTTGTGTCGGCGGGATTTAGCTTCAATGCCTCTACGCCGAGAGTGAATATGCGCGGGTCGGGTTTGCGTATGCCAACGACGGCCGACTCTATAATATTAAGAAACAGATTGTCGAGTCCGAACTCCTTAAGCACCACGCTGATATTGCCGTAGAAGTTGCTCACGAGCACCATCGGATGATTCTCGTTTATGCGGGTCAGCACCTCGCGGCTGTGACTCGTCTCTCTCTTCACCTCTTCATAAAGGTCTTCGAGTATGGTCTTATGGCTTTTTACATATTCATCCTCTGACACGTTCCAGTAGCCTTCTGCCATGAGATATTCCATCTCTATGCGCAGTTTTGTGTCGAGCGTTTTGTGGAAAGTGTATTCTGGCTGAATTATGGGGTGTGAGCCTAACGTGCGTTCTGCATGAACGTATGCCTCGCGAAACTGTTCTTCAGTTACAGGTATGTTGTGGCGGCTGTAGGCATGCCATAGCACCTTGCCCCAGTGGCGGCCGACTGTGTCGAGCGTGCCGCCGTAGTCGAAGATATATCCTTTTGTCATTGAATCTTTTTTGTTATTTTCTTGCACAGTGATTCATGCTTCTTGTGCATGTAGATATATAGAATGTTCATCAGCGTTATCTCTATGAGCATGTACACCCACGGGCAGCCGAGCAGGCATGTAACGTAGATGCATATCGCACGTGTATTGAAAGTCAGGATGTTGGTGTACTTCATCAGCGGACGGCTTCCCTCAAGAAACTCCTCTCTGATGTCGGCCGGCACCTGCGATGCGCTGCCGTATTTTTCTTTCATCACCTTTATCATCTTCTGAAAAGCAGGCGAACGTTTCTCCTGACTCTTGCAGTAGTTGGCATAGTTGTAGTAGAACAGATGCTCGAACAAGGCTCCGCGCTTGGGCAGCGACTTGTATATCTTTATCTGACTTTCGTAAGTGTCGAGTTCGCTGCCTTCCTTGCCTTTAAGGAAAAACAGGTGTATCTGACGGTAATAGTCGGAAAGCGAGCTCTGAGGCGAATGGCACATCACTCCGGCTATGAAGGCAATGACCCATATCCACAGGCCCCATTGTATGTCAAGTCCGGGGATGGTCTGTCCCATCATGCGGTATGAAAGGGCTGCATATATCGCAAAGAACCACACGTCTCCTGAGAAGCCGTCGAGCACTCGGCCAAGAAGCGTCTTCTGTCCTGTAAGGCGTGCAAGCTGTCCGTCGGTTGAGTCGCAGAAGTTGGCAAACATAAGCAGCACGATGCCTGCAATGTTGTGCATTATGTCTGTGTATGAGAACATCCATCCGGCACCGACGCCCAAGAATATTGACAGTATTGTTATCGTGTTAGGGTGAACGCCTAGCTTCTTCCACATCAGGGCGAACATCAGTCCGATGGGGCGCGTGAAGTGAACGTCGAGCCACTCTTCCGTATCTTGTGATTTCAGTGATGCGTTAAGCATCTCTTTAAAATTGCTCATAAGTTTCTTTCTGTTTTTTATAACGTTACATCTTTTTGCAGATTATCTCTGCCATAGCCTCGGCTGCCTCTTCGCGGCATCTTGAAAAGCTGGGCCAGTCGTTAAAGTCTATTATTGCATACGAGCCGTCCTCGCGCACAATGCAGTCGCCTCCGTATATGTCGATGTTTATCAGCGATGCTGCCTTCTCGGCGTCGGCCTTAAGGTGTGCGGTGTCAAACTCATAGTGGGCAGGCTTGCCGTTGACACGCTCGTCGCCGAATTTCGACACGCCGTCGTCGCCGGGATAATATGTCCTGAAAAAGTCGGTGCCCCTGACGCCGTAGAACTTCACGAGGTCGCCCATGACGTGTGCGGTTGCCACAATCTGCGTTATGCCTCTTGCCGCAAAAACGGCTATTTTGTTGTCTCTTTCAGTCTCGTCTGCCGCGAACACCACGTCGTCTTTGCTCTGTGCAGCTTCGTCGCCGCGCTTAATCCAGTAGCCACTGTTGCCGGTGAGCGGTGCCACGGGTATGCCGTTGTTGCGCATCACGCTGTCTATGTTGGCCCTTGCGCATGCCCTTACGCCTTCGGGCGAGTTGATTACCGTTGTGCCTAGACGCTGCTGTTCCTCCAGAAAGTTTAGCGTAGAGCTGAGGCGTCCCATGGTAAGAATCATGTCAGCGTGTCCGCATTCGCCCAGTTGCTCTTCCTTTACGGCTGTTGTTTCGTGCCCTTTTGCCTGAAGTCTTGAGCATACGGCGTCCATTATGGCCTTGTCTTTTTCAACGGAGTTAGGTGAGAACTTTTCGGCACGGTATATAGCTATCACCTTCTTCATGACTCTCCGTTCAAAAACTTTTCAGCCTTGGCTATGTCGCCGGCATGGTCAATGTCGAGCACCTTGCTGAAGAGCCTTGCCTTCAGGCGGCATCCTGCTGCAACGAGCGCGCGCTGAAAGTTGCGCATGCGGCTGTCTCCGCGTTCTATACACTGCCGCAGGATGGTTATTGCTCCGGGGGTAAGTCCGTAGATTCCGCCGGAAATAAGCTTACAGCCGTTCTGCTCGTCGAAGAATCCCGTTATGTTCATGTCGCTGTCTGCTCCTACATACAGCGGCTTTTCGTCGTCGATAAAGTCGGTTACGCCCATCATTCCGTCGGCTGTTCCGTTCTCAACACATTCGTTAAACTCTTTGATGTATTGTGCAAATTCTTTTTCGTGGAATATAGTGTCTACCGTGGTCAGGCAGAACGGGCCGTCTTCAAGATATTTGCTTATTTCGTAGAAGCTGTGCATCGAGCTCGGTGTGCTCTTCACTATATATTCAAGCGGCACGGCTGTTCCGTTAAGACCTTTCTCCTTCAGCTCTGCCAGATGCTGGCTGACGGCAGTCATGTTGCTGTTGCATATTACGATTATTTGTTCCGCGTGGTTATCCATGAACACGCTAATCAGCCGGTCAATCAGGCAAACGCCGTTGACTTTGACCAGAGGTTTGGGGGCATTTACGCCCTCTTTTGCCAACCGTGAACCTTCGCCGGCGGCAATAATGGCATATTTCATAAAGATATCTTTTTACTCAATGAGTGCGCAAAGTTAGCCATTATTGGTGAAAGTAGAAAACTTTTTAGTGTATTTTTGTTTTTGCATAAAGGTTATAATTACAATATCTTAGCCGCATTTCCGCTCTGAATGTGCCTAAAATTAATGTGTTTGAATATCCTTGTTATTTTATCTGCATATCAGTGTCATTAATAAAATTTAATATGTCGGCAGGTCTGTTATTGTGGTTTGTGCCGTTCTGTAATGTCGTCAAGCGGCGGCAATGCCGTTCGTTTATATATATTTATATAGGTGTGGCAGCACTGGTGGCAGCTGTATCAGCCTGCATTTCAGATAGTATATTCATCATTTGTGTCATGCCCGGCATGGAGTGTGTGGTGACCTTATAGTATAAAGGATGGTTATGGATTGATGAGGCGCTTGTGCTCGCCGTACATCATATTGCAATATGTCTGCCGGATAATCATAGCAAAGTGTCAGACGGATTATGTCTGAGTTTTTGTGTGAAATAGAAATGCCTTGTCGTTCATATCAGTGCTTTTGGTAAAGCATGTTTACAAAATGCGGCAAATGTTACGTTTCTTTTTGTAAAAGCATGCCTTTTACCGTTCCAAAAGCCACGTTTCTGACTTCAAAAGCAGTGAGTTTGCAGTGCATTTTGCTGCCTTTTATATGGATTTTATGTGATGATTTGTTGCACAGATTGTTGTGAATTTAGCTAATGTGTTGATAGTGTGCACTTTTCATTTGCACACTATTTCTGCGCTATTTTCGGATAAATGATTTTAATTTTCAAATATCCTCGTTGTGGAACGTCGACAAAAATCATAATGAAAGCATATGGCGGCAGATGCTTTCATTATGATTTGGGTTAAAAGTAATGTAGTTGAAAAAATATTAGGTCATGATGCCTGTATATAAAATATTTCGCTATCTTTGCCGTCGGCGGTAGTGCCCGTTTCTCTTTCTGTTATGTCATACGCTGATTGTAGGCACGTGTCTATTGGCAGACAGAGATGTGGTGCAAGCTAAAAACCTTTCGGTGTTTCGGCTCATTGCGAGTAAACATTGTTTGTTTTATTTGATATTAACCTCTAAAATTTTAAGGTAATGAGAAAAAATGTTATTCTTACGGTCATTGCGCTCATGATGTCTTTATCTTCGGTCATGGCTCAAGACAAGGTTTATCAGTTGTCGAGTCATATACTTGACATTAACACCGGTCGCCCTGCGCAGGGCGTAAAGATTGTGTTGTCAAAGCTGTCAGGTGAAAATAACTGGAGCGTCATGGAGGAAAGGACTACCGATGGGAACGGACGCGTTAAGGATTTTCTTGAGAAAAGGACAGGTGCAGACAACCGTGGCGTGTATAAACTTACATATTACGTTGCCCCGTATTTCGAGTCGCAGGCACAAGACACTTTCTATCCATTTATCGACGTGGTGTTCGAGATAAAGGACGATAGTCATTACCATGTGCCGATAACGCTTTCGCCTTACGGATATTCTACTTATCGGGGCAGCTGAACCCGGCGCAATCTGCGTCTTCATGCAGGTCTGTCTGCTGCTTGTCTTATGGCATTATGTGCAGATCTGATTGCCGCATATTGGTGATTAATGTTTTCTGCCGGTGTGTGTCCGTCGTCCGGGTCTTGTTTCAGGCAAGATATTCCGGCGATTAAGGGAGTAACACATCCGGCAGAAAACATTTTGGTAAATAATAATTCTTCAGTATTTATGCACACATCCGGTCGGTGCTTATCTCACATTTACGCTCCCTGATCCGGTTACGCTCTCATCATGTTTATCCACCTTGCCTTGAATGTCGATAGAGCCCGAACCTGTTATTTTGCTTTTTGCATAGCCGATGTTGGCATTGTTAAGCTCTATTGAGCCCGATCCGGTTATGCTGCCGGTAACGTTTTTAATTGTTGCGTTGCTGATGCTTATCGAGCCTGAGCCAGGAATGCCCATGTCGCTTTGTGCCGTAGTGAGACTGTTTATTTCAATGCTTCCGCTGCCCACGACGCCTATTGACGATTCGTTGCATATTATGCTGTTGATAGAAATGTCTCCGCTTCCGGTTATCTTCAGCTTCAGCCTGTCGGTGTCGATGCCGTCTTTTGCGCTGAAGTTGCCTGAGCCGAGGACAGACACGCCTCTTATGTTGGGCGAGGTTACATATACGTTGACATCCTTGCGCGGATTTCTTAGCAGTGACATCAGTGATATGCTTTTCGACTCTTCCTTGATGTGCAGCGTGTTGTCCTTGCTGTATATCTTCATCCGTTTAATGTCTTCCTCATTTCCTGATACTTTTACGGAAGTTTTGTTCCCCTGTATGAAATAGACGTTGTTGCTTCCTTCAATGCTGATGTCGGTAAAGTCGTTCACGTTTATGTTTCTCTCTACATAATTTTCACTGTTTTTTACGGCATTCTCCGTCTTGCATGCCTGTAGCGCAATGGCCATCAACGGCAATAAAAGTAGTCTGATATTCATATTCTTCATATTTTTATTTTGTTCTTTATATCATAAAGACGTAACAGGAGCAGAAAAAGTTGCACGACATCAGACTTTTTTTCAGGATTAATAAATAATCTGGCAAGTCTGACTATGAATCCCGTCGGACGTCGGTCAGTATGTTGTTCTGCTCACTCTGCATATTGATGCTGTTGTCAGTCTTTTTAATTTCCTTGGTTGTCTTGCGGTCTGCTTTTATCTGCATAGGCAGTAGTGACGGTAAAGAAAGCAGGTGCTTGCCTGCCTGATGCAGCGTAAAGATACGGCAGGATGACAACGGCTGGTCAGGATAAAAAACGAAAAAAGGTTGGCTCAGGCCTTACGGCCGTTGCCAACCCCAGTTTAAACAGTTTTGATTATCTGAGAATATTATTATTGTCTTTCCTCAAGAAACTTTCTTGCGGCGCGCAGCTGATGGCGCATGATGCTGACAAACTCCTGGCTCTCCTGCAGAATGTTAAGATAGAGCAGCGACACTTTCAGGTTTGTGCTGTTGTCCTGATACATGTGGTCTATCACATTCTTGCGCATTGCTGACAGCTCTTCTTTAAGTTCCTCTGCTATGGCGAGAGTCTCCTGATACAGGTCGTATCTGTTGGTCGAAATCATCTGCTCTGTGTGGTTCATCAGTTCGCTTATCTTGCGGCGCACGCTTTCAAGCTCGTTGAGATAAACCTTAGGCAGCGGGTTGAAGTTGTTGTCAACGTGCTCCTTTATCGGGTCGAGCATACGTTTCAGACAGTAGATAAACTGCTGGTTGCTGTTGGCTCCCAGATGGAACCATGTGTTGCGCTCGATAGCTATGTCTCCCGGTATGCGTCTCATTGCAAGAAGTTCCTTGCGGCGGAATTTCTTCAGCTGCGACTGCTCCTCTTTCAGTGCGCTTCCGCAGTGGCGCAGTTCGCGCAGGCTCTCGTTGCTGATGCCTTCAACTATGCGGTTGTACTGCTCGAGGGCAAATCTTGTTACGAAGCTCTGTGTGCGGGCAACATGCTTTGACAGCAGATCCCATACAATCTCTTTGTCCTTTGTGCGCATCATCAGCTGGAACACGTCGTCTTTCTTCTCCTCCTTCACCTTCTTTGCATAGTTGCGGTTGCTTCTCCAGAGCAGATAGATGTCGAGGCACATGAAGGCAATCATTACGATGAATCCGCCGAAGTGCATCAGGGCACATACTATTGCGCAGACTGCAAAGGCAACGCCGGCTGTTACGAACCATCCGCCGATTACTGATATTACACCTGTTACGCGGAACACGGCGCTCTCGCGGCTCCATGCGCGGTCGGCAAGTGAGCTACCCATGGCAACCATGAATGTAACGTATGTTGTTGAAAGAGGCAATTTATAGTTTGTACCAACTACGATGAGCAATGCTGCAAGCACCAGGTTGACAGCTGCACGCACCTCGTCGAATGCTGCGCCCTGAGCAAGTATCACTTCTTCTTTGTTGAATCTGCTGTCAATCCATTTGATGGCTTTGGCAGGTATTATCTTTGATACGGTTTCGCCGATGTCCTGTGTGGCTCTTACCATACTGCGTGCCACGCGTGATGATCCGAACATTTCGTCGCCCTCATCCTGACGGCTCAGGTCAACGCTGGTCTTAACCACGTTCTGTGCCTTCTTTGATGTGGCCATTGCTATGATCATTATGATTCCGGCAATAAGCAGATAGAGCAGGGGACTCTTGGCTGATGTCATGAGTGAGTCCATCATGAATGAGTCGTAGTTGCCGTGACCGTTGGCAAGGAAGTCGTTAAGAGAGTCGAGACCGGCAAGAGGCACACCGATGAAGTTTACAAGGTCGTTGCCTGCGAAAGCCATGGCAAGGGCGAATGTGCCGAGAAGCACAATCAGCTTGAACACGTTGATGCGCAGAAGATGGATTATCTCCATGAGTATTGTTGAGGCTATCAGTGTGATAATCATCAGCATTGATGTGTTCTCCTCAATCCATGTACGCGCTGTCTCAGCGATATACGGCGACTTGCCGATACCCTTGATAAGGATGAAGTATGTAAGTGTTGTGAACGCTATACCGCCGAATATGGCTATTGTGTAGCGCAGGTGTTTCTTGTAGTTGAATGTAAAGATCAGTCGTGAAATCCATTGCACGATAATTCCGAAGAAGAAGGCGATGGCCACCGACACGAATATGGCAATGATTACGCTCAGCGCCTTGTCGCTGTTAAGCAGGTCGTAGATGGTGAGTGACGGATCGGCATGCATCTTCAGCATAGCCAGGATGAATGTACCTCCGAGAAGCTCGAACACAAGCGATACTGTGGTTGACGTAGGCATACCGAGAGTGTTGAACACGTCGAGTATGATGACGTCAGTAACCATTACGGCCAGGAATATCGTCATTACTTCCTGAAAGGTGTAGTTCTCCGGCCTCATTATGCCATGGCGTGCCACGTCCATCATTCCGGCGCTCATCACGGCTCCGATAAGTACACCGACGGAGGCAACTATCAGCACCGTACGGTATTTGGCTACCTTGGCGCCAATGGCCGAGTTTAAAAAGTTAACCGCGTCGTTGCTGACGCCAACAAACAGGTCGAAGACTGCAAGCAAAAGCAGAAATGCGACAATTAAAAAATAAATTTCTGTCATAAACTGTAATTTGTTATGAGTGATTCCGTTTTATTTCACGCTGCAAAAGTAGAAAATACGTGTTACAGCGGTTTTAAACAGATGTTTCATTTGTGTTACAATTATGACATTGCGCACTTTTTTTGTCGTATTATATAATAAGGTATACCTTTGTGTTTTGTGGCGGCAGCGTTGTGTTATATTGATTTTTTGCAGGTTAAGGTGATAAGAGTTCCGAATAGCACTGTGCCTGTGATAACGGCATAAGGGCCGGCATGGCTGAGTCTTTTTGCGTTATGAGTCAGACCGCTTGACCATGCCGGCCCTTATGCGCCGATGTTGCAGACGTAGCATTACACCCTCTGCTCGGTGTTGTTCAGTTTCAGCATGTTTTCGGGCACGCTGCTTTTTATTGTATCTATGAGCATGTTGAGCACGGCATGCCTTACGAAGCTCTTTGTCGTCATCATGATAATCTCTCTTGTCGGTATGGGGATGGCGAAGGGGCGTATCAGTTCTCGCTGCCTGTCGGAAAGCTGCGGCAGGGCAAGTTCGGGTATGAAGGTTATGCCCTTGCCGTTCTCAACCATGCGCATGAATGTCTCTATGCTCCCCAGGCTATATGTTGTCTTGCTTGTGCGTGCCTCCTTAAGGTCGCAGAATTTTACCAGCTGGTCGCGGAAGCAGTGCCCCTCGTCGAGCAGCCATATAAATTCGTTGTTAAGGTCGGCCGTGCGTATGCTCTTTTTCTCAAACAGCCTGTCCTCGCGCGACACGTATGCAATGAACTGCTCGTAGAAAAGTGTGGTAGATGCAAAATGTTCCATGTTGTCCAGCCTTACCAATATGGCCGCATCTATTTCGGCCCTTGCGAGGGCTCTTTTTATTTCTTCGGTCTTCATCTCTATGACCTTTAGCTCCATTTCAGGGTGCTGCGATGTAAGCTGAGGAAAGAAGCGCGGCAGCAGATAAGGCGCTATGGTGGGCAGTATGCCTATCCTGAATGTTCCGCCAAGAGCCTGCTTGGCCTCTGCAACAATGTCTTTTATCTTTCTTGCGCGTATCAGCACCTTCCACGACTGCTCTATCACTCTCTGTCCTATGTCGGTAGGAGTAACGGGCTGTGCCGTGCGGTCGAATATCTTTATGCCCAGCTCGTCTTCAAGCTTTTGTATCATGGAGCTAAGTGTGGGTTGCGTTACCTTGCAGTATTCGGCTGCCTTGGCAAAGTGGCGCAGTCTGTAGACGGCCACGATATATTCCATTTGTTGTAGTGTCATGTTGCTGTTGCTTTTTGTCTTCAGGCCGCAAACATACACATAAATTCTGAAAAGATAAATTTTTGAGCCGAATATTTTTGTGCTGTCATCATTTGTGGGTATGCCGTTTTGTCTGTTCCGCAGCCGCATGCGGATTAGTCCCTGCCGCAGCGTGTTTTGCCTTGTTTCAGGCAGGTGTAGATACATGTCTGTATGTGCTTTACGGGGCCGTTATAGGTTTTGTCTATCATGCAATAGAAAAAATCTGTTTGCTTTGTTTTGTGTCGCAAACTATCTTTGCATTGTCAAAACGACATAGAGCTGAAATTTAATAATAACAATTTAAAAAACTTATAGAAATATGGAACCAATTATCAATGCACAGATGCCTGAGTTCAAGGTACAGGCTTTTCAGAATGGAAGTTTCAAGACTGTTAGCAACGAGGATTTGAAAGGCAAGTGGGCTTTATTCTTCTTCTATCCTGCCGACTTCACTTTTGTTTGTCCTACCGAGCTCGTTGACCTCGCAGGCAAGTATGAACAGCTGAAGCAGATGGGCGTGGAGGTGTTCTCTGTCAGCACTGATACACATTTTGTCCACAAGGCATGGCACGATGCTTCTGACAGCATAAAGAAGATTGAATATGCAATGCTTGCCGACCCCACAGGCGTGCTCTGCCGCGGATTCGGTGTGATGAAGGAAGATGAAGGTGTGGCTTATCGCGGAACATTCCTCGTGAACCCGGAAGGACTTATAAAGATTGCAGAGATACAAGATAACAGCATAGGCCGTAATGCCGACGAGCTCTTGCGCAAGGTTGAGGCTGCACAGTTTGTGGCAACACACGACGGCGAGGTTTGTCCGGCTAAATGGAAGGCTGGCAGCGAAACACTGAAACCCAGCATAGACTTGGTTGGTAAGATTTAGTCTTTATTGTTCGGCCGGATTTTCTGATATGACATGTCAACGAATCCGGCCTTTCTTGACTTTTATGGACAGCATTTTTTAATTTATAGAAAAAAACAGAACGGGTATGTTGGATAAAGGTATATTAGATCAGGTTAAATCGCTTTTGGGCGGACTGAAGTCTGAAATAGGAATTAAGGCCGTTTGTGGCGCTGCGCATACAAAGGCAGAGGAGTTTGGCGACTTCTTGAAGGATTTCTGCTCATGTTCAGACAAGCTGAAGCTTGAACTGACCGTAGAGGATAGTCTCAGACTTGAGTTTACATTATATAAAGACGGCGCCGACACTGGCATCGTGTTCCGTGGCATCCCCGGCGGCCATGAGTTCTCATCGCTGCTGCTTGCAGTTCTCAATGCCGACGGACAGGGAAAGAACATGCCCGACGATATCGTTGCGCGCCGCATCAGAGCCATCGGTGGTGATATAAAGCTGCGCACTTATGTCTCGCTTACATGTACCAACTGTCCTGACGTGGTTCAGGCGCTGAATGTTGTGGCACTGCTCAATCCGTCGGTGAGTCATGAAGTTATCGACGGGGCACTGTGGCAGGACGAGGTTGAGCGTCTCGGCATACAGGGCGTACCGTCTGTTTATGCCGGCGACGAGCTTATCCATGTAGGCCGCGGCGACTTGTCGACATTGCTGTCTAAACTTGAAGAAAAATTCGGCACTGCTCAGACTGCCGACAGCTTCGAGCCTGTTGAGCGAAGCTATGACGTTGTAGTTGTTGGCGGAGGACCAGCCGGTGCGTCTGCCGCAATCTATTCGGCTCGCAAGGGGCTTCGTGTAGCCGTTGTAGGCGAGCGTGTCGGCGGTCAGGTTAAAGACACCGTCGGGATAGAGAACCTTATCTCGGTGCCTCACACCACGGGCGACAAGCTGGCATCCGACCTGATGAGCCATCTCGGACATTATGCCATTGACGTGTTTGAAAACAGAACGGTGGTGAAAGCCGAACTGGGCGGTAAGCAGAAGTATATCCATGCGGCAGGAGGCGAGAGCTTTGTTTCGCCGGCAGTGATAATAGCAACAGGTGCAAGCTGGCGCAGACTGGGCGTAGAAGGTGAGGCTGACTATATAGGCCGCGGAGTGGCTTTCTGTCCTCATTGCGACGGTCCGTTCTATAAAGGCAGGCATGTTGCAGTCATCGGCGGAGGCAATTCGGGCATAGAGGCAGCCATAGACCTTGCCGGAATATGTTCAAAGGTAACCGTACTTGAGTTTGCAGATGAGTTGCGTGCCGACACTGTGCTTCAGGATAAGGCCAGAAGCCTTGACAATGTAGAGATATTCACGTCGATGCAGACAATGAGAGTGATTGGCGACGGCAAGAAGGTGACGGCCATTGAGGTGAAAGACCGCAAGACTGAAGAGGTGAAGACCGTGGAGCTCGACGGCATATTTGTGCAGATAGGTCTGGCAGCAAACAGCAAGTCGTTTGAAGGTCAGCTGGAGCTTACGCCGCGGAAGGAGATAAAGACTGATGCTTATTGCAGAACCTCTATAGCAGGCGTGTATGCTGCCGGCGACGTTACCGACGTGCCTTACAAGCAGATTATAATTGCGATGGGCGAAGGTGCCAAGGCTGCCCTTTCTGCTTTCGACGACAGGGTGAGAGGACTGATATGATGCCTGAGTGCGGTTTAGTTCAATAGGTAATAATCACATATTTTCATTTTATAAGGTTTATAGATTTTTATAACATTATTTTTATTCTTCATGTTAGCATTAGCATGCCTTTTGATCTGCGAAAGGCATGCTTTTGCGTTGTAATATGTGTCCTTTTATATCGTGATATGTGTCCTTTTGCGTTATGATATGCCTTATTTTGTGATTTATATGCAGGCATATCCTTTGTCGGGTATAATGGGGTTCAGACAACTGATTATAGCTTATGTCTGTAGGTGAGACAACTTTTACCATAAATGTCGCATGCTTGTGTCATCTAAAATCAGTAAAATGGCTGTTTGAAGTCAACCAAAATCAGGAAGGACAGTGATAAGAATACACGAAAATATTTTTTGCAGAAACTCGTCACTCGTCACATTCCTTTCCATCTGCCTGATAATGAGGTGGTTAGAGTGTGATGAGTTGAAATCCCGACTCGTCACGGATAATCATGTGTGACGTTTCAAAATCGCAACTCGTCACACTTTAAATCATTGATTGTCAGTTTGTTATGTGTAGATGTGACGAGTGACGAGTTTCTGCCAAAAAAACTTTTTCCGGTTTGTCAGCAACGTTTTGTGTTATGGGTAGCAATATGCTTTTATACATTTTCTGCGTTGCTATATAAAAAGAAAGACACCGTTATTCTCAGATAACGGTGTCCATCTTTATGTCGTTTTCCTCATGAGGAATTTCTTTCTCTTTCTGAAAGTCGAAGCATACGCCTATCTTGTAGGCCTGTGGAATATTCTTCAGAAACCTGTCGTAATACCCCTTTCCGCGTCCCAGCCGGTTGTTGTCTGAGTCGAAGCTCATGCCGGGCACGACAGCCGTAGTAATCTTGGCGTAGTCGGTGAAGAGTTTTCCGTTGGGCTCCATTATGCCGTAGCTGCCCTCAGCCAGGTCTTCCTTGCTTTCATACACCCTTATTTCCATGTTCTCGCCGTCAATTACCTTTGGCAGCAGCACTGTCTTGCCTTGCCGGGCCAGCAGTTCCACTGTGTCGTGAGTGAACACTTCGTCAGGCAGCGAGTAATACATTAATATAGTGTCGGCATTGGCCACCTCGCTCATGCCGAGCAGCCTGTTCATGATCGGAAGCGACAATTCTTCCAGTTGCTTCCCGGTGAATTGCCGTTTCCTCTCGCGTATGAGTTTTCGCAGTTCCTTTTTTTCCATGGTTATGCTTTTAGATTCATCTTCATGTCAACGTATGGTACTGTCGTTCCCGTCATGGCCGTCTTGCCGTCCTTTTTCTTGTCTTTTGACTCCGGCTTTTTGGGGAATGCCGCATTGTTCTTAAACACATTCAGCGCAGCCTTTATCACGTTGTCGTCAAGATTGAGATATTCAATCCAGTCTTCCTCGTCCATGATGTTGTATATAATCCGGCTGTTGATGTATCTTTCGAGCAGGTTGTGCGATTTCTTTATCATCAGGTTGCGGCGCTGCAGTCCGTGCTTGTCGGCATAGGTGGCAAACTTGTCTACGGTGTTCTGCTTTACAAGATAGTCGGCAAGCTCCATCATTTCGGTGAAGTTGTTGAGCTTAAGGCGGTTGTCGTCGGTATAGACGAATGCAAACTGCAGTATTAGTCCGCTCATGCTTGCCTCCTTGAAGTATGAAGTTATGCCTAAGGTGTCTTCCGGCACGAAGATGTCAGGCGTTATACCTCCTCCGCCGTACACTGTGCGGCCAATGCTTGTGTGATAAGCCGGTCCGGTGTGCTTGATGCTGTCCTGTGAGAAGAACTCACCATGCTGATATCTTACCAGCAGGTCTTCCTCGTAGTCTTTGTCGTCGCCCATCACGTATGGCTTCTGTATGCATCGTCCTGACGGTGTGTAATAGCGTGCCACGGTCAAGCGTATCATCGAGCCGTCGGGGAAACCGATCTGCTGCTGTACGAGACCCTTGCCGAACGAGCGGCGGCCTATGATTGTTGCCCTGTCGTTGTCCTGCATGGCTCCGGCAAAAATTTCTGAAGCCGATGCCGATGTCTCGTTTATCAGCACTACCAGCGGGATGTTCTGATAGCTTCCGCGCCCGTCGCTCTTGTAGTCTTGTCTTGGCGACTTGCGCCCCTCTGTATATACGATGAGGCGGTTCTTGGGCAGGAACTCGTTGGCCATCTGAACGGCCGACTTCAGGTATCCGCCTGTGTTGTCGCGCAGGTCGATTATCAGGTTGCTGAAGCCTTCCTGAGAGAGCTGCGCCAGGGCGATGAGAAGTTCGGGATAAGTGTTCTCGCCGAAGTTCTTTATCTTGATGTAGCCCGTGTTGTCGTCGAGCATGTATGTTGCGCTGACGCTCTTCTGCGGAATGTCGCCTCGGGTTATAGTGTAATATTTTATACTCTTTTGTCCGTAGCGCTGCACGCCTATTTTCACCTTGGTGTCTTTAGGTCCTTTGAGGCGTCGCATGGCTTCCTCGTTAGTTACGACCTTGCCTACGAAAGGCTTTCCGTCCACGCTCACGATCTTGTCGCCGGCAAGGATGCCTGCCTGTTCAGCCGGGCCGTTCTTTATTACGCCCTGCACGTGTATGGTGTCGTTTCTTATGACAAACTCAATGCCCACGCCCGAGAACGAGCCTTTCAGGTCGTCGGTGGCCTGCTGTACGTCCTTCGCACTGATGTAGACAGAGTGGGGGTCGAGGTCAGACAGAATCTGAGGTATGGCCTTGTCGACAAGCGAGTCGATGTTAACCGCGTCAACATACTGGTCGTCTATGATGTGCAGCAGATTGTTCAGGCGGTTGCTGCCCGAGTTTATTATGTTCAGGCGGTTGCCTGAAAAGTGGTTAGCGTAGAATGTACCTATTATGATGCCGATAATCACACAAAGAGCCATCAGCAACGGCATCATGCGGTTTGATTTATTCGGATTCATGTTCGTCTGGATTTAGATATATAACTTCAATGTCAGCTCTTTTAAGAAGATTTATGCCGTCTTCAAGTCTGTATCTTTCGCCATATACTACACGCTTAATGCCGGCCTGAATTATCAGTTTTGAGCATTCTATGCATGGAGCAGCTGTTACGTATAGCGTTGATCCGTCGCTGTTGTTGGAGCTTCGCGCCAGTTTTGTTATGGCGTTTGCTTCGGCGTGCAGCACGTAGGGCTTTGTAACGTTGTTGTCGTCTTCGCAGACATTCTCAAAGCCGCTCGGCGTGCCGTTATAGCCGTCGCTGATAATCATTTTGTCCTTAACCACCAGGGCTCCTACCTTGCGGCGCTGGCAGTAGCTGTTTTCTGCCCAGATGCGTGCCATGCGCAGGTATCTCAGGTCAAGCAGACGCTGTTTTTCTTCTTTGTTCATTGTGTTTATATGTGAAGAATAGGTTATTTCTCTTACTTTTTCTTGTTCGAAGGCTTTTTTATGCCGTTGCGCTTCAGCAGGGCGTCTATTGTGGGTTCGCTGCCCTTAAAGCGCTTGTAGAGAGTCATCGGGTGTTCGGTGCCGCCCTTTGAAAGAATGTTGTCGCGGAAGCTTTGCGCTGTCTCCTGATTGAAGATTCCGTGCTTCTTGAACACGCTGAAGGCGTCTGCGTCGAGCACTTCGGCCCATTTGTAGCTGTAGTAGCCGGCAGCGTATCCGCCAGCCATGATGTGGCTGAACTGCACCGTCATGCAGGTGTCGGGCAGCTGTTCGGTAACCATGGCTTTCTTCCATGCTTTCTTTTCAAACGGTATGATGTCTTCGTCGAATGTCTCTTTCTTTGTATAGTAGGCCATGTCGAGAAGTCCGAAACTTACCTGGCGCAGACATGCGTATGCTGCCATGAAGTTGCGGCTCTTCACAATGCGGTCAATCAGCTCGTCGGGCAGAGGCTCGCCTGTCTGATAGTGGAAGGCGAACGTGCGCAGAAATTCTTTCTCAACAGAGAAGTTTTCCATAAACTGTGACGGCAACTCTACGAAGTCCCACCATACATTGGTGCCTGAAAGGCTCTCAAAACGGGTGTTTGCGAACATGCCGTGAAGCGAGTGGCCGAACTCATGCAGGAAGGTCTCAACTTCGCCCAGTGTCAGCAGTGCCGGCTTCTCGTCGATAGGCTTCGTCAGGTTCATCACCACGCTTACATGAGGCCTTACGTTTTCGCCCTTGCGGTCGATCCATTGTCCCTGATATTCTGTCATCCATGCACCGCCCTGTTTGCCCTTGCGCGGATGGAAGTCAGCGTAGAACACGGCAAGATAAGAGCCGTCCTTGTCGAACACCTCGTAGGCTTTCACGTCGGGATGGTAAACCTGTATGTCTTTGTTCTCCTTGAATGTTATGCCGTAGAGCCTGTTGGCAAGTCCGAACACGCCCTGAATGACCTTTGACAGTTCGAAATACGGGCGAAGCATCTCTGAGTCGATGTTGAATTTCTTGAGCTGCAGTTTGTGAGAATAATAGCTGAAGTCCCACGGCATCACCTTGAAGTCTTTGCCTTCAGTCTTCTTTGCCAGTTTCTCTATGTCGCTCACTTCCTTTACGGCAGTAGGCTTGTAAGCGTCTATGAGGTCGTCGAGCAGCTTATACACGTTGCGCGCGTTTCCTGCCATGCGGTTCTTAAGCACGTATTCGGCGTATGTCTTGAAGCCGAGCAGCTGTGCTATCTCGCGTCTCAGATTAACCAGACGCTTGCATATTTCAAGATTGTTTTCTGTATTCTCGTGTGTACACACCGTGTTGCGTGCCATATACATCTGCTTGCGCAGTTCGCGGCATGTAGAATATGTCATGAACGGACTGTAGCTTGGAAAGTCGAGCGTAAACACCCAGCCTTCAAGATTGCGCTCCTTTGCAGCAACGGCAGCAGCCTCGCGTGCCGTGTCGGGCAGTCCGTCGAGCTGTTGCTCGTCAGTTATGTGCAGTGTATATGCCTTGTTCTCTTTGAGCAGATTCTGAGAGAACTGCAGCGACAGTATGCTTGCCTCCTCGGTAAGCTTGCGAAGCTTCTCCTTGCCCTCGTCGTCGAGCAGTGCTCCGCTGCGTACAAATCCGTCGTAGCAGTTGTCGAGCAGTCTCTTTTCTTCAGGCGTGAGCTTGCGGTGATGCATGTGCACGGCCTTTATGCGCTCAAACAGGCGTTTGTTGAGCCTTACGTCGTTGGCATGCTTTGTCAGTATGGGCTGCAGCTTCTGCGCCAGCGCGTCCATCTCGTCGTTGGTCTCAGCACTGAGAAGATTGAAAAACACGGTTGACACGCGCGACAGCAAGTCGTAATATCCGTCCTTGTCTTCGTCCACGTTGATTATCGTGTTGTCAAAAGTAGGCTTGTCAGGATTGTTTATAGTCTTCTCAATCTGTTCGTCGTCACGGCGTATGCCCTCCATGAAGGCCTCCTCAAAGTCTTCAAGGCGTATTTTCTCGAATGGCACGGTGTCGTGCGGCGTGTTATATTGTTCAAAAAAAGGATTTTTGCGTTGCTCTTCTATTCTCTCTTCATTCATACTCACGTTTCCCTAATTTTTGTTTACAAAGGTAGTAATTTTCTTTCTTCTGAATAATAATACGGAAGAAAAATTTAGCTAATATTTGTTATATGTCGGCTTTTGTCTGCCGCTTGTATATCAAATTGGCTGATAAGCTTCCTACATGAGCATTCTTTCGAAAGCATGAACGCAGAATTCACCCCTTCTGAGCGATATAATTCCTTCGTCGTTCATGACTTTCAGAGCTTTCGATACGTTAAGGCGGCTCTCGCTGATCTCTTCAGCGAGCCGCTCCATCTTTATGTTTACAATCTTCTCTCCGGCAGGTCTCAGGCTTCTCTCTTCGATGAATCGGGCTATCTTTTGCCTTATGCCTTTCGGACGTAGTTTCCACATCTGTCTGTCTGAGCGTTGCGACAGCGTGCAGATGATGTTAAGTAGGTTTAGTCTGAATATTTTGTAATTGTCAGACATGAGCATCACTTCTTTCTTCCCCAGGCATATCAGGTCGCAGTTTGTCTTTGCCGCAAACGTTCTTGTATAGCGCTGCATCAGTCCGAAAATCCTTTCGGGCTGAAGTATGTTTGGGGCTGCAAGTGTTTCGGTTATCGAGTAGCTCTTGTCGTCCGAATGGCATGTGGTTGTTATCTGACCTTTAACCAGAAAATAGAGTTTGTTGCAGGTTTCGCCTTCATGCACAATGACTTTTCCTCTTGCGAACGACAGTTGCCTGAATTTCGTTTCCGAGAGTATCTGCTCCAGGTCGTTCCGGCTCATACCCTGAAAGAGCGGAAGTTCAAGCAGGTGTTCTTGTAGCTCCGTGTGCATGTGTATGCGCTGTTGTTATTCTGCAATCTTGTTTTTTAGCGACGGCGAATACCATACGGCATTTTTGCCGTTTTTGTCTGAATAGATAAAATATACCATCAGTTCGGGATGCCTGTCAAGAATGGCTTTTGCCTTTTCAAGTCCCATCACCATGAAGGCTGTGGCATAGGCGTCGGCCGTGGCGCAGTTGTCGGCCAAAACAGTTGCCGACAATATGTTGTGCTGTACAGGATAGCCTGTTATGGGGTCGATGGTGTGGGCATATTTCTTGCCGTCTTTGTAGTAGAAGTTGCGGTAGTTTCCGCTTGTAGCCATTGCTTTGTTGGTTACGTTCAGTATGGTCTGTATTTCCTGATTTGTGTTTAGCGAGTCGTCAACGGGCTTGGTGACGCCGATTTTCCAGGGCAGTCTTTTCTCGTTGATGCCGCGTGTAACAATCTCTCCGCCTATTTCTACCATAAAGTTTTCTATGCCTTTGCTCCTCAGCAGTCGGGCCACGGCGTCGCTTCCGTAGCCTTTGGCAATGGCGCTGCAGTCGAGCATTATGCGCTTGTCGTTCTTTACTATTTGTTTCCCGTCAAGCCTTACTTTCTTGTAGCCTATAATCTGTTTCAGGCTGTCTATTGCCGCTGGCGTGGGCTTCGTGTCGTTCTTGAATCCGAAGCCCCATGCGTTTACCAGTGGAGCCACTGTTATGTCGAAGGCTCCGCCTGTTTCTTCTGATATTTTTTGTGCAAGGTTAAACACGTCTGTGAACATGCTGTTCACTTCAACCTTCTCGTTGCGGTTTACTTTTGATATTATTGAACTTTTGTTGAACGGAGACAGCGATGCGTCAACCTTCTGCAGCTCTGCCTCAATTTCTTTCTGCAGGTTCTTGTCGCTTTGGTATGTGATGTTGTACACCGTACCGAATATGAATCCTGTGTTGTGCTGATAAGGCATTGTGCGCTGCTGCCGCACGATGATTATTGTCCCTATGATTAGAAATATGAGAAAAGCCAGCTGCAGGGCCAGTTTCTTCTTGCTTTTTTCTCTGTTCATCGCTGTTCTTGTTTTAGTCTATTGTCTTTCAGAAGTTTATATGTCTATCGACACGTTGAACGTGCCTCCGATGTTAGATCCTCCGGTCTTTCCGAATCCGGGCACATACCATGAGTTGCCCAGTTCGCCGTCATCGTAGGCTATTCTGCTCTTGTATCTTACGCTCCATCCAAGATGCAGAGGTCCCCATATCTTGGCGTCTACTCCTATTACTGCTTCAATCCAGTGGTAATTGCATTTCACGCCTTTCGCTGAATATACGGCAGTGCTTCCCCATACGGGGTCGGTGATATCTGGATGCGACAGGTCGTATTTAAACGAAGTGAAAGCGTATCTTGCGCCGGCATAAAGCCTGTATATGTCGTGCTTGTTCTTTAGCAGATTGAAGTCGATACCGATTTTTGCGTATGGTGCGCTCGTCTTGTATGATATTTTGGTGACGTCGTTGTCGTGGTCTGCCTTGCCGAGACCAAGCTCAAACACAGGGAAGTATTTGTCGCGCAGGTTTATTCGCAGCGCGGCTTCATACTGTCCGTAGTCGCCAAGAAACATCTGTGCCGGTCCGACCAGGTCTACTGATACGGCAAAGCCCCTTAACAGGGGCACGCTGTCTTTCTTCTCCACGTTCTTTTCCTGCGCGTTGGCCGTTGAGGCCAGTAGGAGCATCAGGCTAATTGCTATGCTTGAAATATATGAAAAAATGTTTCTTCGATGTGTCATAGTTCACGTCCTGATTGTTTATTGTTATCGAGTCGATGGCGTTGTGCGTGCAGCTTACGGATGTTATCTTGTGGAAGAATGCCGGTGCGCAGTCAACCGACTCGAAGTGGGGCTTGTTCTCTTTCTCTACGGTCACTGTGTCAAGTTTTGTAGTCTTGTATAAAGTGTCCTTCGTTTCGATGAAAAACACGTCCTGATTCTGCGCATAGCTTATCGGCAGCGAGAATTCAGTGGTCTTTACGCTGCGGTTTATCAGCACAGAGTCGTTGCCGTCAACACGGTTTGTGAATATCGTGAGCGTGTCTGCCAGTGTGTCAACCTTGCCGTCGGGCGTCATCAGCTGATATTGTGTGTAGACAAGACTGTTGAGCGGGCAGTCGATAGACGAACACGCTGCGGTGGTTATCAGCAGCGTTATGAAGTATAGCGGCAGTGCGGCCAGTGAGGGACGCAATAGTCTGCGTGCCTTGCGGTTTGCCTTTGTCGTGACCGACTTTATCGTTTTTATCTTAATTCCTGTCATGGCGTGCTTGTTCTTGTAGCAGCTTTATGTGGCGTTGTTGTTTTCTATGTGTTATTTTCTGTTTTCGCCACATCTTATTTCTTCAGATATCTGATAGTCGTTCCTGTCTGAAGAGTTGCGGCTGATGAGGTCGCCGAGGAATCCGGCAAGAAACAGTTGTGTGCCTATAATCATCATTGTCAGCGATATATAGAAGTAAGGCGTATCGGTTACGAGGCGCATCTGCTGACCGTTTGACACTGCCACCAGCTTGTCTATGCCGATAATGGCTGCTGCAATGAAGCCTATGAAGAACATTATTGTGCCGAGGAAGCCGAACACGTGCATCGGCTTGCGTCCGAAGCTGCTCAGGAACCACAATGTTATAAGGTCGAGATAGCCGTTGAAGAAGCGGTTGAGGCCGAATTTCGACTTGCCGTATTTGCGCGACTGGTGATGAACCACTTTTTCGCCAATCCTGTCGAATCCGGCATTCTTTGCCAGATACGGGATATAGCGGTGCATCTCGCCGTACACCTCGATGTTCTTTACTACGTCCTTGCGGTATGCTTTAAGGCCGCAGTTGAAGTCGTGCAGGTTCTTTATTCCGCTTATTTTGCGTGCCGTTGCGTTAAACAGCTTTGTGGGGATTGTTTTCGACAGCGGGTCGTAGCGTTTCTGCTTATATCCCGAAACGAGGTCGTAGCCGTCTTCGGTTATCATTCTGTAAAGTTCCGGTATCTCGTCGGGAGAGTCCTGCAGGTCGGCGTCCATTGTTATCACCACGTCGCCCTGTGCCTCCTTGAATCCGCAGAACAGGGCAGGACTTTTTCCGTAGTTGCGGCGGAACTTTATGCCCTTCACGCATTCGTGCTCCTCGCTCAGCCGGCTTATCACCTTCCATGAACCGTCGGTAGAGCCGTCGTTGATGAATATTACTTCATAAGAGAAATTGTTTTCCTTCATCACACGCTCAATCCATGCGTAGAGTTCGGGCAGTGATTCTTCCTCGTTGTATAATGGTATTACGACTGATATGTCCATCTTATCTGTGTTTTAGAATTTACGTTTATATTTTGATTTCAGCAGCGCAGCTATCGGCCAGCTTATCACAATTCCCAGAAACAGGTTGGTTGTAAGAAACTGCAGCGCTATGTCGATAGGGCGGAGCGTTGCTATTGTGTCCATTGTCATCTTCATTTCATCGGCCTTTATCCCGTAAAGGGTCATAAGCGACTTAAACTCGGGGGTTGATGTCATGGCCGTGTACTGGGCGAGCATGAAGCCGTGGTCGATAAACTGAAAGTAGATATATTGCGCAGCAGCCATCAGCAGCGATGCGTAAAAGTATGTCAGCAGGCTGTAGCCGTATGCTTTCCAGTAAGATATCACTCCGTCAAGAATATTGTCGCGGAAGTTCTTTAGGCGTATTGCCGATACTACAATGGCTGATATGCCAAGAACCATCGATGCCATGTTCAGCACGGGCTCATAAAACTGTCCGATGAAGCAGGCAAAGCTCAATATCCACATTCCGCCCATTATGGCGCCGTCAATGCGCGCGTAAGCTTTTATTTGTTCGTATTCCTCGCGTGTAGTCATTATTGGGGATTAATTGATTTTTTTCTTTTGTCTGTCTGAAGCGTGGTGTCTTATGGGGTGTTGCATCAGCTTTGATACCCGGCGCCATACGCCTCACGAGAACATAATCGGGTGCAAAATTACTTATTTTTCACCATATAATTATTAGCTGTATGAGTTTTTTTGTTTTTTTATGTGAAAGATGTGCCGTCGGCGTGCGTTATGCCGTAAACCTCGTGCCGCCTTTATATATGGCCATTGTGCATGTCGCCTGTGCCGATTCCGCATGCTGCAAGATATCGCTGATTTCAAAAAATAAGTTAAAATAGCACGAAAGACGATGCAAAAATGCTTTGTTGTTAAACTTTATTATTACCTTTGCAGCCGCAAAGACGGGTAAGTCTTGTACGGCCAGCTCCCTTCGAATCCTCCAGGACGGGAACGTAGCAAAGGTAGTTGGTTGTAGCGGCGCGATACAAGTAGCTTGCCCACCCGCCTCTTTAGCTCAGTTGGCCAGAGCACGTGATTTGTAATCTCGGGGTCGTTGGTTCGAATCCGACAAGAGGCTCAAAAGAATTTGAACGATTAAAGGCAGATACCTGTTAGGGTGTTTGCCTTTTTTATGTCTGGCCTTATGCAGTGTGGCCTTGGCGGCTGCCACCACTTCCTGCACGAACGGGAACAAATGCTTCTCCGACAAGCCCATATCCACTGAACCGATAAGCCTCATGCTGACATTGGTGTCTTCACACTTGGTTATAAGTTACTCAAGAACGCCTATAACCACGTCCCATGCATTGGCATCATACCCGACGCAACTTGATGGCATATACAATGATGACAATAAATGAGGTAATCAGAATTAAAAGGGCAATTAAATAGTTAAAACTGCCACCGCAATAAACTTCATAAGTCACAAAAGCAAGAAACATCATGATCAACAATTTCAACCACGCTACCAGTTTTGCTATCAAACTGTAGCCTTTTTGCCTATCTTTAAATTTCTGTGGCCAGTTGCAATAATGTGGATGCTTCTCGAAAAATGTCATAAAAAAATAAATTAAAACACTTATAAGCGGTAGTATCAAAGTGTAAAAAGGGCTTCCATATTCATCTGCAACTCCGTGTATGTTCCAGTGCGTAGGCACGTATTGCCGCGTCATTATGACCACAACACAAAGTCCAATTTGCACAACAACCAACAAGATTGTCAGCAAAGCTGTATTATTCTTCAAAATTGGCATTTTGCAAATTTATCAAAATAGCATTACGTAAAACATCTTCATTATATTTTGAGTATTCCTCAGGAAAATTCTTTTTAATATATTGCATAAGTGAATTTACTGTTTCATTTGTAAATTCATCTGCTACAATATAAGCCATTTCCTTATTTTGTGATTTGATATTCCATACCTCTATTGTATTAAAGGTCATAAGATTTTCCACAAGTGCTCCATTTTTTCTCCTCTTATTTCCGCTTGTTGTCGCTGCGACTTTCCAGGCTAAAGCCGTTACAGCTCCAACAGCATTAGCTACTCCAAAATGTTCTACAACAACAGCCCAAACTACTGCTACGGCACCTACTATTACTGCTACGGCAAAAGCGACCGCACTGGCTTGTGTTTCAAAATTTTTTACAAATATGCAACTTCTTTTCCAAATATAATATTAGAAAATGTAAAATAATGTTATTTGCCTCGTAATTTGTATGATTCATTCAGTATTTTGTCTATTTCACTTGAAATTAATTCAAACTATCAGTATTCATCGAAGTACACAATGAAAACTTTAACATAATCAATGTAAATCCAACTAAACAACTATTAAGTTGTGGTTATCATAAAAGATACCCAACTTCATATTATTTTGTCAAGCAAATATAGGCTGCCGCTTCCGCATGTTGTTTGTAAAGCCATGACGCAGATTTTGTATCTTTATGATAGTTGGTCTGTGTCATTGTTTTTGGATAAAATAGAAAATCAGAATCACTAAAATCCGCTTTACAGATAAAGAATGTTTACGTTATGAAGCAAAAGTTGTGCTTTCATGCTGTAAAAGCAATGCTTTTGCATGGTCGTTTCAGGCATATTGCAGCTAAATATAAGGCTGTTTTGCTGCCAAAAACAGTGGTTTTGGCTTGTTTTTACGCTGAAATAACTGCACAAAATCTGTGAGGCGTGCGTAACGTCTTGTGATATAGCTGCTTACGCTTGCACACGATATCGTGCTGTTTTCACGGCCGGATGATTTTTATTTCAGAATATCGCGGCTGTGGAACGTCATCTGAAATCAGAAAGAAAGCATTTTGCGTAATATGCTTTCAGTATGCCGGCAGCCGTTGCGCCCTTTGCCGTCCGGCTTTATTTCATGTCTGTCAATATATTGCTGCGGGGCCGATGGCCATAATTTACCATGCCGTATGTTTGTGAAGTATGCTTATTTTCAGTATCTTTGCATCTGGAATATGAAAATGAACAGAAACCATATCTTGCAGCTTGTTACCGAAGGCGAGCATGTGCATCAGGACTTTAAGTTTGCCATAACAGACGCATGCAAGATAGCACGCAGTCTTTCTGCCTTTTCAAACACCGAGGGAGGGCGGCTGCTTGTGGGCGTTAAGGATAACGGCAAGATCGCCGGCATACGTTCGGCCGAGGAGATATACATGATAGAAGTTGCCGCAACGCGATACTGCAGGCCGTCGGTTACTCTCGACAGTCAGATATATAAGGTCGACGGCAAGGATGTGCTTGAAGTCAGCGTTGCCGAAAGTCAGCATAAGCCCGTATACGCCGTTGACGAGGACAAGAAACCTAAGGCATACATTCGCATTAAGGACGAAACGATACTTGCCAGTCCGGTGCATCTCGATATTTGGCGGCATGACCATAAGGATGTGATGATAAGATGTAACGAACGGGAGCAGTGCATCTTGCGTCTTTTGGAGAAGTATGGCGAGATTACGCTTAACCGGTGTGTCAGACTTTCGCATATTCCCCGCCGTCAGGTAATCAGCCTTTTGGCCGACTTTATACGTTTTGACTTGGTGGAGACTGTTTTCAGAGAGCATATATTTTATTTTAAACTTAAACAAAACCAATAAGCGTCATGGAACTATTCACACAGATAATCAACGAGACCAACGACATTCTCTGGACTTACATACTTGTAGTAATGCTGCTGGGCTGTGCCGTATGGTTCAGCATCAAGACTAAGTTTGTGCAGTTTCGCATGATAGGAGAGATGATACGCCTGCTGGGCGACTCTACGGCAAAGATAAATGGACACGAGAAGCACATCTCTTCTTTTCAGGCTTTCACCGTGTCGCTGGCAAGCCGCGTCGGCACGGGCAACCTTGCCGGAGTGGCTACGGCCATCACTGTGGGCGGTCCGGGTGCAGTGTTCTGGATGTGGATTATAGCTTTGCTTGGTTCGAGCAGCGCATTTGTCGAGTCGTCATTGGCGCAGTTGTTCAAGATAAAGGGCAAACACTCGTATATCGGTGGACCGGCTTACTATATGGAGAAGGGACTCAAGAAGCGCTGGATGGGCATTCTCTTTGCGGTGCTTATCACCATAACGTTCGGCTTTGCGTTCAATTCGGTGCAGAGCAACACCATGAGCGCTGCTCTGCAGAGCGCGTTTGCCGTTGATCCAGTGTTGTCGGGCGCGGTAATATCATTGCTTACGCTGTTTATCATCTTCGGAGGCATCCATCGCATCGCGGCGTTCAGCAGCGTCATAGTGCCCATAATGGCCGTTGGCTACATTCTGCTGGCACTGTTTGTCGTGCTGACCAACATTGGCCGCATACCCGATGTCGTATCTCTCATTGTTGGCAACGCCTTCGGCTGGCATCAGGCTTTGGGCGGTGGAATGGGCGCGGCACTTATGCAGGGCATAAAGCGCGGACTGTTCAGCAACGAGGCGGGCATGGGCTCGGCTCCCAACGCTGCCGCCACAGCCCACGTAACCCATCCCGCCAAGCAGGGCTTCATACAGGCGTTGGGCGTGTTCACCGACACATTGCTTATCTGTTCGTGCACGGCTTTCATCATTCTGTTCAGCAAAGACAGCGTAGACAGCAGTCTCGACGGCATACAGCTCACTCAGGCTGCGCTCACCAACGAGGTTGGCAGCATAGGCACTATCTATGTTGCCATAGCCACTTTGTTCTTCGCCTACAGCAGCATTCTCGGCAACTATTATTACGGCGAGGCCAACATACGTTTCTTCACGTCGCGCCAGTGGCCCGTGTTTGTCTATCGTCTTCTGGTTGTCGGCATGGTCATGTTCGGCTCTTTGGCAAGTCTTAATCTTGTGTGGAGCCTTGCCGACGTAACTATGGCCCTGATGGCTCTCTGCAATCTCGTGGCAATATTGCTTTTGGGCAAATATGCTTTCAGGCTGCTCGACGACTATCTTGATCAGAAGAGAAGGGGCATAAAGAGTCCTGTCTTCCGTAAGGAAAGCATGAAGGACATCGAGCAGGATATCGAATGCTGGTAAGCTGAAAAGCATTAATATTGCATTTCTGTGGCTGAAAAATGCCGCTTTGCAGGCGTCTGCAGCACAAAATGGCATAAATTATGCGCTTTTGAATGAAATAAATTTATCAAAGATTTGCAGAATTAAAAAACAGACATTACCTTTGCAGCCGCAAACACGGGGATAGCTCAGTTGGTAGAGCATCGGTCTCCAAAACCGAGTGTCGGGAGTTCGAGCCTCTCTTCCCGTGCAATAACATAGAGCCGCAGCCAATAAGGTTGCGGCTTTTGTTTTCTTGATGGTTGTTATTGCGCCATGCCTGGTTTGGATTAAACCGGCAAAATCGTTATATTTGCATCGCCATAAACATTATCTCTGAAGATATGAACATAGAACAGTTTCGCGATTTTTGCCTTACAGTGAAGGGTGTTGAAGAATGTTTCCCTTTCGGCAGCGACGTGCTTGTGTATAAAATTATGGGCAAGATGTTCACATATTGCGGTCTGGAGCCCAAAGACGGCTGCTTTATCGCCAACATGAAGTGCAGCACGGAGCGGTCGGCTGAACTCATGGAGCGATATGACGGCATATTCTTCGGTCGCCACTCTGACAGAAAATATTGGATAACGGTGGCTCTTGATAGCGATGTGCCCGACAGTCTTATCTGCGAACTTATACTTCATTCGGTTGAAGAGGTGGTGAAGAAGATGCCTAAAAAGATGCAGCGCGAATATGAATCACTGACAGAATAATGGCTTTATTGGACGCTTGTGGCGTGAGTGTGCGGTGGACGGTGCTTATCGTCTGACTCTTGCCGGATAAATTATTTTATGTCGAATTAAATAAAATATCAAATATGCAGATTCTTATTGGATGCGCGAAGGATATGCGCGGAAGTGATGACGGCAATTATGGCATTATGACCGAGCCGCGTTTTGTCGGCGAGGCTATGCACAACGCATTGCAGATGGCGGGATATGATGAGGCCGAACTGGCTGATATGCTTCACTGCAACGCAGACATTGCGCGGCAGAACCGGCTGAGATATATGCACTTTGCGGGCGAAGGACCAAGGCTTCAGGCTGTTTTGGCATATACGGGTGTGGTTTATAAGTATCTCGATGCGCCGGGCTTTACGCCCGAAGTTCAGACTTATGCACAGGAGCATCTGTGGATAACTTCGTTCTTGTATGGCCTTTTGCGCCCCGCCGACATGATAAAGCCTTACAGACTTGAAGGCAACGTGGTGCTGCCGGATAACGGTGTGAGTATGTTCGACTATTGGAAACCGCTGCTGACCGATGTGCTTATCGATTCGGTTAAGGCTTCCGGCGGACTGCTTGTCGACCTTGCGAGCAGCGAGATGAGGCGACTGTTCAACTGGCGCAAGGTGGCGCGCGAGGTTGATGTTGTTCGCCCGGAGTTCTATGTCAGCAAGGGCGGACGGCTTAAGACTATTGTCATTTACGCCAAGATGTGCCGCGGAGCCATGACGCGCTATCTGCTTCAAAACCGCATTGACAATGCCGACAAGCTGAAGTCGTTCGATTTTGAGGGATTCTCTTACAGCGAGGTCGACAGCAAACCCGGTTTCCCTGCGTTTGTCGCAAACCTATAAAGCGGCTGAAGGCATAGGTATAACGCCTTAATAAACCACGATGCGGCTTGTTGGACTGTTGTGATTGTGCTTTTTGGTAGTTGAGTATCCGTGCCGGAATTGTGATATTGTTTATCTCTGTTTTTATATTTTCGGTAAGCGATAATAAACAAAAATGACTGCGGAGTAATGTTATAATTTGCTCAGCAGTCATTTTTATATTGTGAAGATTATTGTCTGTCTGTTTACTCAAGGTCAACCACCGTTATTCCGGCACCGCCAAACTGCACGTGTTCATCGCGGTAAGAAACAACGTTTGGCACGGTCGACAGATACTGACGGATAAGCTGGCGCAGTATGCCCGAGCCGGTGCCGTGCAGAATGCGCACGCGGCTCATGCCCACAAGTATGGCATCGTCGATAAAATATGTAACGGCGTTTATGGCTTCGTCGCCTCTCATTCCGCGCACGTCTATGTCCTGCTTGAAGTTCAGCTTGCGGTTGTCTATCGTCTCGCGCGTCTGTCGTCCCACTGAAGCGTAGGTCTTCGGCTCCTCCTTTTTGGGCATTTCGGCACGCTCCAGACGGTCGGCGCGCATCTTGGTGCGCATGTCGCCGAATATCACTGTGGCCATCTTGCCGTCTGTGCTTTCTATCCGTCCCACAGATGTAAGGCCCTTTATGCGCACTGTCTCGCCGGCTTCCAGCGGTGCGTCTTTCTCTTTCTTCTTCAGCGTTGCCTCTTTCAGTGCGGCAGCCGCGTCTTTGTTCTTCTCGGCCTTCTCTTTCTTGCGCTTCTCCTTTCTCTCCTTGCGCTCCTGTATCTGTTTAATCTTTCGGGCTATCATCTCGTCGTTGGCAGTAGTGTCAACCTCGTTGATTTCCTGCTTAAACGCATTCAGCTCTTCCCTTATGCGCTTAGTCTCCGCCTTTTCGGCCTGACTTTCGCGTATCTCCCTTATGGCGTTCTCAATCTTCTTGTTGCTCTCGCGCAGCAGTTCTTCGGCCTGTTCCTTCGCCTTGCGTATCACGTCCTTTCGGCTCTGCTCCAGTTCCTTCACCTCGCTTTCATATTTAGCAATGGTCTGTTCCATTGTCTTTTCGCGCTGATGAATGTTCTGTCGCTTGTTTTCCCAGTAGCGTTTGTCGCGCACTATGTCCTGCAGATACTTGTCGCTCTGTATGTAGTCGCTTCCAACTATGTCGCTCGCGTCCTTTATCACCTCTTCGGGCAGTCCTATCTTGCGCGCTATCTCTATTGCAAATGAGCTTCCGGGGTTGCCTATCGAGAGCTGGAACAGCGCTTTCATCTGCTGGCGGTCGTATAGCATTGCTCCGTTTACCACTCCTTCATGGTCTTCGGCAAAGTGCTTCAGGTTCTGATAGTGGGTGGTTATTATGCCGTAGGCCTGTTTGTTGCAGAACTGCTTCAGCACGGCTTCGGCTATGGCACCGCCAATCTGCGGCTCCGTGCCCGTACCAAATTCGTCGATGAGCAGCAGCGTGCTGTTGTTGGCAAACTTCATCATGTACTTCATGTTCATGAGGTGGCTCGAGTATGTACTCAGGTCGTTCTCTATGCTCTGCTCGTCGCCTATGTCGATAAGTATGTTCTTGAATATTCCTGTGTGCGAGCGGTCGCCTACGGGGATGGACAGTCCGCACTGAAGCATGTATTGCAGCAGTCCGGCCGTCTTCAGGCAAACCGACTTTCCGCCGGCGTTAGGACCCGATATTATCAGTATGCGCTTGTCTTTGGTCAGCATTATGTCGAGCGGCACAACCTTCTTGTCCTGCTTTTCTAACGACAGCTGCAGCAGCGGGTGGCGTGCCTGAATCCAGTCTATGTGGGGCTTCTTCCCGACTTCCGGCTCAATGCCTTTTATCAGCCGTGCCAGTTCGGCCTTGGCGCGTATCATGTCTATCGTTGCCAGAAACCTGTACGACTCCAGTATGGGCTTTACGTGCGGACGTACGAGTTTTGAGAAATCTGTCAGTATGCGTATTATCTCGCGGCGCTCTTCGGCTTCAAGCTCTCTCACCTTGTTGTTGGCCTCAACCACCTCGGTAGGCTCAATAAACACGGTCTTGCCCGATGCTGACTCATCGTGTACTATACCTTTTATTTTGCGCTTCAGTCCCTGTGTTACGGGTATCACCAGTCGGCCGTCGCGTATGGCAGGCGTAACGTCCTTGTCAACCAGACCTTCGCTCTGTGCCGAGCGCAGTATGCTGTATAGCGTGCGCGATATGCTGCCTTCAGTGCGCGACAGCTCGCGCCTTATGTTCTGCAGCTCGACCGATGCGCTGTCTTTCACCTTTCCAAACTTGTCGAGTATCTGGTCGATGCGCTGTATCAGTTGCGGAAATGTTATAATGTCTGCCGTCAGGCGGTGAAGCGCGGGGTAGGGGTATGTCCTTTCTTCCTCGTCGTCGTTTCCGTCCGTGCGGTTAAGATAGTTGACGATGTTGCATATCGTCTCGAGTGAGCGCCTGAGGTCAAACAGTTCGCCCTCGTCGAGATGAGTGCCTTCAAGTCGCAGGCGTGCCACCGACTCGCGCACATCGAAGAAATATTGCATCGGAAAGTCGTCGGCTTCTTCTTGCAGCCGCCTGAACTCTTTCACCTGTTGCAGCCATTCGTTTATCACTTCTGCGTCGCTCGAGAATGTCATGTTGTCTATTCTCTCCTTGCCGAGTGTACTGAGGCAGCGCTCGCGCAGAAGCGTGCGGATTTCATCGAATCCTATCTTAGTTTCAAACGTCTTTGGATAAATCATGCTGCAAAGGTAGTGCAACCCTGCTGAAATGCCAAATAAAATCATCACATCTTTATATCGTGCGCATGTATGGCGCATTGATTTTCGCCGTGTCGCAGCGTAAGAGTTGCCAAACTTCTGGCATTAAGCATGCCTGTTTTACGTTTTAAAATATGTCTTTTCGCAGCATGATATGTGCCCTTTTGTATCTTAAAAGGCATCCTTTTGCCTTCTGAAAGGTGCCCTTTTGCCGTATGATATGTGCCTTTTTGCCGTATGAAATGTATCTTTTTGTATGTTGAAAGATGCTCTTTCGGCAGCACGCAGGTGTCTTTTTTATATTTCTCGGTTGTTGTCTTTTGCTTACAGTGCATATCCGTTCATATTGCCTTTTTCATGTTTTTCTGTATGTAAAGCATATAAATCCATTGCCGTTGACGCCTTTCCCTGATTTCGATAGATATGTTTTTTGCTTATTCCTGTCGGAAGTCAACTTCTGGTAATCCTTTTACTGATATTGGTTGACTCTAATACTAAAAAAGTTTTGTTAAAAACTCGTCACTCGTCACAATGCGGTTTAACTCGTTGAATGTCAGCTTTATAAGGCGTGACGAGTTGATTTCTCAACTCATCACATCCCGCCATTTCTGCCCTTTTTTGCCCGAAAATCTTCACGTTTCGGCTGGTTGTGATAAGTAGTGTGACGAGTTGAAAATGAAACTCGTCACACTGTAACGTTTTGATTGTCAGTGTGTTAAGTCACATTGTGACGAGTGACGAGTTTTTAACAAAAACTTTTTCTCGTTTCTCGCCGTGTCGCCATGTCTGGCATCAACGCATGCTTTTAAGCCATCCAAAAGCGTATGAAATCACCATGAAAACAAGAAAAACACACTTTTTTTGAAAAAAGTCGCCAAAAAATTTGGAGATTACATAAAAACCCCTTACCTTTGCACTCGCTTTTGAGACACAAAGCTTGTCGATCCGACAAAGGAGAGATGGTAGAGTGGTCGATTACAACGGTCTTGAAAACCGTCGTGCTGAGAGGCACCGGGGGTTCGAATCCCTCTCTCTCCGCCACTTGCAAAGATGCGAATCACATTTGTGGTTCGCATTTTTTTTGATTATATAATAGTTTCATAGTGATGCAATAATGCATTTAGGTGAATCTTGATCCTTGAATATTATGTAAAAGAAGAAAATACAAAATAAAATACAAAATAAATTTCTATTAGGAAATCTATTAAGGATATTTTAGTACTTTTGTAGATAAAAGAGGGAAATATAAATCCTGCCAGCTAAATGTTCTTATAACAATAAAGAACATGATGTGTTGTACAGATATGTATAATAAGTGATTAATTGTGTTCCGCTTTTGAAATGCTGCTAAAACTATCTAAAACTTTTAATGTTAAATAGCAGAATTAATAATAAAAAAGATTATAAAGTAAAATGAAATATACAGAGATAGAAGATTTAGATACCTTTACATTAAGAGAGGCTGTAGCAACCTATGGGGAAGAGATTCTTCCTTTATGGAAAAAAGCGGTTTATACAAAGCCATATAAATTAGAAAATCGTAGATACATTGGATGTAAAGCAAAACTGGTAGATTGGATATTTGACCTGATTGGAAAGGAAACCCAGAATGTTCAAACATTCTGTGATATATTTGCAGGTACAGGATCTGTTTCAAACAGGGCTGTTAATTTATATAATAATGTCATTATTAATGATTTTCTTTATTCTAATAATGTGCTATATAAAGCATTCTTTTCTACAGGTGATTGGAATAAAGAAAAGATTCTTAATCTATTAGATGCCTTTAATGATGTAGATGTAAATTCTATTAAAGATAATTATTTCTCGGATAATTATGGAAATAAATATTTTGATATGGCATCGGCGAAACTCATAGGATATATTCGTGATTTTATAGAAGATATTAAATCAACTTTAACGGAGAAAGAATATTGTATTCTTATAGCGTCTTTAATTTATAGTATGGATAGAATTGCTAATACTCTTGGACATTTTGATGCTTATATTAAAAAAGAGATAAAACCAAGCAAATTTATTATGCGTTTGGTTGACGCAAAATCGTTTGAAGGAGTGACTATTTATCAAGAAGATGCAAATAAATTGGCAAAGAAGATTCATACAGATATTGTTTATATGGATCCTCCATACAATTCAAGACAATATAGTCGATTTTATCATGTATATGAAGTGCTTGTGAAATGGGATAAACCCCAATTAAAGGGAGTAGCCCGTAAACCTGCTGAAGAAAATATGAGTAATTATTGTAGAGTTAAAGCTTTAAGTGCATTTACAGACCTTGTCGAAAATATAGATGCAAGATATATTGTGGTGTCGTACAATAATACGTATAAATCAAAATCTTCATCATCAGAAAACAAAATTAAACTCGAACAGATCGAGAACGTTTTGAATAGGTGTGGTACAACTAAAGTGTTTACACATAAGTACCAGGCTTTCAATGCCGGTAAGACAGAATTTGACGATCATAAAGAATATTTATTTATAACAACAGTTGACAATGAAAAACGGAATAGCTCGTTCTCCTCTATTTTATGTAGGTGATAAATATAAACTTATCCGTGATATTAAAGCACATTTTCCACATAATATTAATAGATTTATAGAGCCTTTTGTTGGTGGTGGAAGTGTGATGATGAATGTCGATGCAAATAGTTTTATGCTTAATGATATTAACAGCTATGTTATTGCCATTCACAGAATGTTATGTAGTTATATTAATAATAAAAATGACTTTTATGATCGATTTTTTAATTTGGCAAAAGAGTATGGATTGTCTTTGTCTTTTTGCGGACATACAGTTCCGGATGAGTTTAAAAAGACTTTTCCAAAAACTTATTATGCAAAATATAATAAAAGTTCTTATAATCTATTGAAAGAAAAATTCAATAAGGAAGGAAAGAAAGATATTGTGAAACTTTATATGTTACTTATATATGGTTTCAACAGAATGTTACGTTTCAATAAAAAAGGAGATTTTAACTTGCCTGTTGGTGATGTGGATTTTAATAAAAATACATATGATGCTTTAGAAGATTATTTTACAATATTACAACATAAGCAGATTGAGTGGTATAATGAGGATTTTCGAGTTTTTCTCAGAAATATTCAGTTTCAAGAAAACGATTTTGTTTATCTTGATCCTCCTTATCTTATTACATTTAGTGAATATAATAAACTATGGAATGAGCAAATAGAAAGAGAGTTGTTAACAGAACTTAATAGACTGTCTGAATTGGGCGTGCATTTTGCAATTTCTAATGTAACACACTACAAAGGTAGAATAAATGAAGCTTTTATAGACTGGTCTGCACATTACACAACTTATCCAATAAAAAGCAACTATATAAGTTTTAATGATAATACGATAAAGGAATTTAATGAAGTACTTGTAATAAACTATTAATCATATGGCAAATAAGGTTAAACATGGTAAACGTTATTTTAAGCAAATGGCATTGGAAGTAGCTGTAAGAAATCCAGAACGTTATGAGGATATCTTAAAGACGTTTGCAAAGTATGAAGGTATCATTCTCAATGATGAAGGCATTTTGAAAGTATATTCTCAGCTGTATTTGGACAATGTTGTAACAACCGATAAACTTGCTAATATCGTTCTTACAGAAGATTATTTGTATAAATGGATAAAGGATAATTGTAAGCACAATAACGAATGGGGATATCCTACAGGCTATCAGGCGGCATTTACTAGGTATTTAAAGACGTTATCCGAGTTTGGCTTTATTTATGCACAATATAACCAAAAGTTACGTCTTTCGCCAATATCGAAAGCATTAGTAAATGGAAAGATCACTTTATCTGAGGCTTTTGCAGTGCAGAGTATGCGTTTTTGGAGAAAATCCCCATACAGACGTGTTCTTAATGATTTCAATTTCTTTGAATTTATAATGGATGCTCTTATTAAGTTGAAAAATAAAGGACACAAGTTATCTATAAACCAATTTAACGTGGGGTTGTTTTCTGATGATGGGGATGTAGATGATTTCTTAAATCTGATAAAGAATAATAAAATAGGTAATGACACTGATAAGGCTTATTGTCTCGTAAAGTCTAAATACGATGATATTGATACGCTTCATGCAAAGGTCTCAAGTCAAAATACCGCATTTCGTGATTATGGAAATACTGTATTCAGAGTCCTTCAGTTAACAGGTTTTATTAGTGTTGATTATAAAGGAATTTTAATGCTTTCTCCAAATGAGAATAGAATGGATTTTTATAAAGCTTTAAAAGCGGAAAAGTTCTCTATTACAGAATCTGCTAAAGAAGATGAGGAAGAATATTTTGAATTGTTGGGTTCATTTGATTGTCGATTAGAGTCAATTGTTGTGAAATATCGAGAAAAAGAAGATCATTCAACTGCAGAATATAATAAAAAGCTCTCACAAATCATATCTTCTTATAAACTTACTCCAGAAGTTATAGAACAGCATCTTATAAGGGTTTCATCTGGCAATAATAAAGGAAAGGATTTATTTTGGTTTATACAAAATCCTGTTAAATTTGAATTCTTATTAACATTGTATGTGTATACGTATTTTGGTGATTCAATGGTTTATAAGCCAAACTATATATGCGATGAAGTTGGTATACCTTATTCACATGCTCCAGGTAATATTGGTGATATAGAAATATACTGTGATGAAAAATATTGGCTTATAGAAGCAACTTTGATACGTTCAAAAATACAACAGGTAAATAATGAGACAGTAAATTTATTTAGACATATTGATAAGACGCGTGTTGGAGATAAGTATCTGACATTGGTTGCTCCATATATTCATGATGATACAAAACTAATTTTTAATGTAGCGTCTGTAATTACTATGATTCAAACAAAAATGCTTACTTTGAGTTCTGTTACACAAACGACCAATGAATTTGTTGACGCTCTAAAAACTCAAAATTATTTTAGTGAAGTAAGGAATAATAGCTGTGATTTTATAAAATATTTAAAAAAACAAATAAACTCAATTATAGCATTGCAATAATGTTGAAGGCTTGGACAAAATGTGATTGGAGAAGTATCTAATAATGAAGAACATAAAAACTATTTGAGAGAGGATAGCGATCATCATCGCTGTCCTCTCTTGTAAAAATCAAAGTGAAATTATAAAAGAACTTATAATAAAGTTCTGTTTACATTTACACAAAATTTTGGACAGTGTCCAATTTTATTTCTATGTTTATGCAGACAAAAGTAAGAACATGGTCGTCAATTGATTGATGATGATGTTTTTATGCCTAAAATCATTTTTACGGGCAAACTTGTCTGTAAAGTTAGAAAGTAAGATTTTTATTTCAACATATGTCATTAAAATGCTATTTTTGCATACAATGAATTATTTAAAGGTTACATAACGCGCAAAAGAATAAAAACAGTAGTCAAAACTTTACGGCAGATCAAAATGGTTATGGCAGAAAAAAATAATCGAGAATTGCTTTGGACAGAGAAACGTATTGCCTATAACAATACGTGGCCAGAAGCAGGAAAGTGGTATAGTGATGTACATCAGATGCTAGACGAGTGGCTTAAAGAGCAAGGGATAACACAAATCTTTGAACCTGTGAAACTATCAGAAGGAGCAAGAGATATCCTGTTCCCCAATGCAAAACTGAACAAAGTATTTTCGGGTATCGTTGATATCTATGACGAATTACCTTACAGACCAGATGAAGGATTCGATATTGCATGGCGTTCGCTGGAGATATTTATGAATCATCATAGGAGCATAGCGTGGCCGAAAGATAACGATAAGGCAACTCATCTAATGCTGAGAACAGTAAAAGAGTTGATTATGCCTCTTGTTAATAGAGATTTGCGGGTAAAAGAAATGTGGGAGAGATTTTTAAGTGAAATTCCAATTTCTGTATTAAAATTTGCAATTATGCGCTGCTTTATCCAACATGATTTAGCTATTACAGACAAGGCAGAAAAAGTTTCGGAAAGAGCGAAAGACATCTTAACGAAAGAGTTGTATGCTGATATCAAAGCCAAGTATGAACTTGAGGAAACGGTGAAGCCTAGTGCAGACGTATTGAGGCGGTCTTCGCTTTTGCTCCAAAAGATATTGAGAGGAGAAAAAGTGACGGTGAACAACAATGAATATTCGGTTGACATAGAAAAGCGGATATTATTTATGTTGAGTTGTGTGCTCTATACGTATAGGTGTGAACGTTTTCATGGAGACTATTTCTCTCCTTTTAAGAGCGATATGGCAAAGTTAAATACCTATGCTTTTTCATACTATTTGTTGACTTTTAGCTATGTTTATTTGTGGATATTAATCTATCAGTTCTGTGAGTGGCAAAATTTAGGAGAAATTTGCTCGTTGGCAAACATCTTGGCAGCTGCTAAAACTATGCAGGACAGGATGAGACCGATGATTAAAAAAAATAAAGGAAATTTATGGTACAACGCATATATGTAAAATGTCCTAGTTGCGGAAAGATATATCAGTTGAAGTTTCAGATAGACCAAAACATAAAAATCTATGAATGGCCTATCAGTTTTGAGTGCGTGGATTGTGGAGATAACCTTACTTACAAATTTGGGAAGAGTGGCCTTTTCCCAAAGGAATTTATGCATACACCCTCGCCACAAGATCCACCAATAACAACCATTGGTTATTCTTCGTCCTTGCCAATTATTGACGATTTATATATGAAAGATTTAGACTTTACACAGTCCATGGCGTTTTTTTCGCCGTTTATGAATTTATCGTTTAAAAGTCCTTTTTTTTCATTCAAAGAGGTTCGTAAGTATGATGTGTTCTTAACAAGGATGCAACAGGGACTATTACCCTATAAAGGAGTACTGAACGCATTATTGCCTATCCTGAAGAAGGGGAATGTGGAAGCGTTTAGTAAGAAGATGGCCACATTGTTAGATGAGAAGAAATATAAGCCCCTCGACAATACTCTGGAAATGTATGATTCTTACTTTGAGTTGCTGAAAGTCGTATATCTAAACATTGCTCCACAACGCTATTTGGATGACTTGCACGCAAGGTTTATTAAACCGTTGGGAGATCTTATTAATAAGTTAACTGTAGATGAAGTACGGGATGTCAAGGTTAAACTTGATGCTAGCGGATTGATTTCAAAATGGTATAAAGATGAGGCATTGCCTTTTTTAGCTAAGTCTATAGACGACATTCAAAAAATTATACCGGCCATGATATATGCAAGTGCTGGTATCAAAGATGTGGTAGAAAATGGTGATTTGAAGATTGTCACTATAGGTTGTGATGATGTTATGGATATGTACAAGGAAGGTTATGAGGTATTTGCCCATGGCTTAAAGATACTTGTAGGATTGAACAATCTTCGGGAAAACAGTAATATAGATGTATTTACCAATTCTGGGCTAAGCGATGTCGATACTATCACAAAGTTTGCTGGAAAAGCAGCAGGAAAGATGATAGAAGCTCTTGAAGGGAATGGTGCATTTATGGATTATATGGATGGTTCAATGAATAATAAAATCAGGAATGCAGCTAGTCATAGTGGAGGCGTTTATTACGATCCTATAACACAACACATAGAGTGCTATTACGATGCTACAGATGACAGCAAGGTATATGAAACAACTTTAATGTCGGTTTGTAGACTTTGTCATGTATTGATATTACATCTGATAGAAACGACATTACTTGCAAGGCAGATAGTGGAGAAAGCAAAATGACAGATATAAAAGCTATATACAAGGAGGCTTCAAAAGAGACTGTAGAAAACCTTATAAATAACTCCTCAAAGACTATCGAGGATATGTACAAGAAGGTAGTAGAAGATATCTCATTTTTGAAGAAACTAAATGCAGATGTACCACAATTATTAAGACTGGCTATAGAGCTGCGGATGAATATGAGGTTTATATTAATAGACCTTATGACCAGTTTAAGGGGCTGTTTGAACGGTACATATACCTTTGAGAAATGTTATCATATCAAGAACCTTGAAGGTATTAGGGTGGAGGGATGCCGTTTACTATTTGGCTATGGTAAAGGAAGAGAGGAAGCAATATGGATGAAACTCGGGTGTGAACTTAAACAGATATGCCAAAAATCTGAAAAGACTAAGTATGCTCAGGTATATGAACGGTTGATGGCTCTTTATGACAATGTGTCAACACAATTGAGAACAGTGATGACGACCTATGAAGAACGCAAAAGTCGAAATCTTACTTATCATTATGATGATGACCTCTATAAAGTGTATAAACAACTTATAAAGGTAAAAGATAAAGGCGAGGATGAACCGATGAAGTGCGTAATTCAGTGGATGGATGCACTGCTTTCGATACAAGTATTATGTGATACTATTGAATACGTAGAAGTCTTGCAGGGAAATACATTTTCTAAAGTTATAGGTTTTCATCATTTTCTAATCAATGGTGTCAAACTATATTTATACAAACGAATAGTTACTGAATTTTCAAGAAAGGATCAATTTAAGGAAATACTTGATAAGGTACTTAAAGACATTGATAGCGTTGACTGGGCAGCTAAAGAAAAGGATAAACTAGGACGGCTGGAAGATTGGTTAGGCAAGAACGCATCCAACCAATACAAGCCCAAGACAATAAAGGACATGAAAGACCTAATGAATGTTTTTCTCCTTATAGAAATGTCTTTTGCTGATATGTCTTGTGCCATAAGGGCTTTTATGAATGCGGGAAGTGACATAGAATACCCTTTGATATTTCGTCGGTTGCTTGTATCAAAGGTTTCAACGCTTGGCCATCTTGTAGGATATAATGATGCAGAAATAGGCAATGCGCTTTGGACATTCATACAGAAAGCTGTTCCTACGGATGCTGAAAAGTTGAAAACTGAAGCATCAGAAATTCGGATTGAATTAGAAAGTCTTTTAAAGCAGGAGGAAGTGAAACAGAGGGCTTTGTATGTGCACTATTTGGATAGAGATACCAATGAAAGTAATGTACTTCGCATTTTAGAAAGTATTGAAGGAATTGATTTGCTAATAGAAATGAATACTTATTCAGCGTTTATAAAAATTATGGGTAGAATCCGAAAGTTCTTAAAGACTCTAATGGTTGAAATCGCAATAAGAGTGGATAAGACCGCAAAAGCAAGCAATATCAAGATGAAAGCCCAGATTAAAAGATTGAGACAACTTTTGAACAACCCGAAATGTCCAGCTGACCTAAAGATATCGATTAATTTGACGCTTGACCAAATGGAGAAAATTTTTAAGATGGATGTTTAATCCATATTTGGTAAATCCCTTTGATTAAGAACTGTATGCCGAAACGCTTGCTGCCCAAGTGGCGCACTTTACGGTCTTTGTTTTTGTAGAGACTTTGCATTATCAGTTTCACCAGCAATGTTTTTTTATTCCTAATTTCTAGAAATAGTTGTAAATGTGGGGGATACGAGAAGTTGCTTGTGGCTTCTTCTAAGAAGTAATGAAGAAGCGGTTTTCAGAAGGGATTATAGAACATGTAAAAACATAAAAGTGAGACTATGATTTGGAACTATGAGTCGAAAAATGTACCTTTGTACTGTAATGATAAGGCATAGACAAGCGAAAGTCTATGAGTGACATAAAAAGACAGTTTTCAGTTACTAAATCGTTACACTTGAAAAATTGAACTGAATTAAAACGATGATTTACATAGACTTAAGAGAGAAAGGTTCATAATCCTCTCTCTCCGCCACTTGCAAAGATGCGAATCACATTTGTGGTTCGCATCTTTTTGTTTGTATTTATGATTGTTGTTGTTAATTTGAATTGACCTAAAATATTATTGTTACGATTTTATATTTTTTACAATAAAAATATTGCACTAATATTTTATTTGTAGTGAATTTTTGCTATCTTTGTAAAAAATAACCTTGTGGACTATGAGTGAATTTCATATTGTAATGTTAGTATTGCTTATAATTGCAATAATAAATCTTTTTAGAGTGGTAAAAGAAAATAAATCTAATGGCAAAGTTTTTGGAATAATAATTAATGTTATAGCTATAATACTTCTTGCGGTTGCAATGATTATTAAATCATTTCAGTAAATGTCATTGTCGTATAATGCGTCTATGATATTTGGAGTAGATTATATTGAAATAGTTTAACTTTGCAGTGTATGCCATTAAAGGCATCTCTATAGATATTCATATATAGGTTGAGTGCTCTTGATATTTCCATGTTTAATTTATGCGTAGAGAATATAAAATTACTGAAAATATGCCACTAGACCAATTTTCATGCTAACTCTTGTTAATCTAATTCACTGCTTTTTAAGTATTTAATTAGTTATTTACCGAAGTATTGGAATAAATATTATGAAAAATAATGAGATCAAAAGATATAGAAGCTATGAATTTTATGCTGCAAAATACTTGGAAAAATTAGGATATCAAACAGATGTGACAAATGCTGTCGGTGACTGGGGGGTAGATGTGTTTGCAATAAAAAATGGGATAAAATATGCTGTGCAAGTAAAGATGTATGGAACATCTAAAACAAAGATTTCAAGAAAAGACATAATGGAACTTTATGGTGCGGCAGCATATTTTGATTGTCAAGCTGGAGTTGTTATTTACAATGGCAAGGTTAATGAAGACACTATAAAGATTGCTCAAAAACTAAATATAGAAATGATTTATCTCGATTTGAAGGATGTGGAAGAGAAGATTTCGGAAAATGAACAAATTATTGATGAAGAATATTCTTTTCGTAATGTCTGGATGAATTATGTCAAGCCATTAGAATTCAGAAAAATATCTAATGGAAAGGGGTTGTCTTATGAAATAGGAAATGTAACCGATGGATATATCGAAATTTATTCACAGCATCAAAATAAAAACCGAATAAAAATTGATGAATTTAAATGGATTATTGATAGAATAAAACATTATGGTGAAGCATATTCTATAGATCTTAGAAATGAACTAAAATCAAGACATTCATCTATGGTTACATTAGTTTTTGCTAACATACCATTATTTAATGTTACTTATAATCCTAGAAGAATTACATTTTCTGATTATAATGATCAGGAAAACAAATAATACATGCAATACATTAAAGGTTAATGTACTAATCTTATGTTAATTCGGGATAATACACATAAAAATTAGCAATCTCGCAAAAATGTATCTTTATAGGTGAAAATCAAATAGTTACAAATAATATAAACGATGATTACCAAGGATAAAGTTACGGAAATTTTCTGTATTATCGATGAATTTGAGTATCGAACTTTCAAGAAAACAGCATTTGCCATCATCGTGTAATTACGGTATGAGGCACAGAAATCGTAAGGGACGCATGTCAGAAAACGAGATATTTGTAGTACTTGTATGCTAGCATTTCTGTATTTACCGCAATTTCAATGAGTATTACCTTAACTGCATCAAGGAGCAGCCAAGAAATTCTTTTTTGCAGACAGTTTCCTGTAATCGCTTTGTTGAGCTTATGCCCATGTGTATTCTATGAACAGATGCTGTTCATGTGCATATATTCTTTTGGAATGTGTACCTACATTTATAAAGCAGGAAATCTTCTAGTCGCTCTTTAACCGCGGCATATATTTTGTATATGGTCAAAAAGCTAATATGAATAATAGGTTTATTCCTATGTGGAACAAGATTATGCTGAGAAAAAGGTGTGCTCTCGAGTGTATCAACCACTTATTCAAGGAAAAGGTCAATTTGGTTCATTCAAGGTATTGGTCTGTGCACAATTTCATAATTAATCTATGCTCGGCGCTTGCAGCATATTGTTTTTTGAGGATAAGCCGGAGTCATGTACCTGTACATAGGGAGAATACATTACAACTTGAACTTTTTAATTTTTCTTATCCCGAACTCGCGTATAAAATAAAAAATACGGAACTCTATTTCGTATCTTGTATTTTAATTTACACAAAATATTTTATAGTGCCATGCAATGAAAATAGTACGCATTTAACCCTGCTAAATGCGTACTATTAAAAAATGCTATACCGTTTTTGGAGAAGATATGAGTTGGTTAATACATTTGTCCAATGTACATACAAGACTATTTGTTGTTAATTTATCAATTAATTTTTGTTTGGATGTCAATTTAATTAATGAATCTTTGATATCTTTTAAATATTCAAGATCGTCTAAATGATATTGTGATATTGCACCTGTTATCTTTGTTTCAGGCAAATAATATCTTATAGATAGATACATCTCAATATTTTCTTTTGATGTATTTGAGAGTCTTGAAAGCCGTGATGCAACTCTTTTAGTATTGATTCCTTGAAATATAGAAGACAGCTCATAACTGCAATACCCACTTGGTATGCTTTCTTTAAAAATGGAGCTGATATTTCCAGCTTTATCGTCATCAATGTTTTCCCAAAATGATTTACAAAATTTGACTCTCTCTTTCTCAAAATAATTGTTTAGTTTATTTTTGGCATATTTAATCAGTTCGACCATTATTTCTGATGTGCATTCCATATATTGTTTTCCCCAAGAAGCATTATAAGATCCGATAAGAAAACACCCATTATCGTTTTGCTTTTTGAATATTTTATCTATGTGATTTAGTGCTTTTTGTTTTAAAAAACTTTCATTACAATGAGCTAGTTTTATTCGATTGAAATGGATAAACATTCCTGTAATATGCAATACAATGCTCACATATTTGATTTCTCCTTTATAAAATAAATTTTTTACAGATTTGAGTTTTTCCAAAAAAGTATTATTATCTAATTTTCCATAATACCATAATTGCTCCCAATCCTGACTATGAGGAATATTTAACATGTCACTTTTATTTAAAGTTGCTGTTAAATTCGAAATATAACCATTGTCTATAAAACTGATTATATCTTTTATTGTGATAGAGTTGTAAGAATACTTTATATTATATTTTTCTAAAATAGAAATGTATTTATTTTCTATGTTTGATACATTCTCTTTTACAGTTTCACCTGTGAAATATGAAGTATGATTTTGAAAATATTTAATGTAATTATTCCCATTCTTATATTCACAATATGTAATAATGAAATAAGCTATGACATTTTGAATAAATATTTCATATAAGCTCTTATTGTATTTTGTAGCATCAATAAAAGAAATAAGTCTATTGAAATCAGAGAAACACTGTTTAATAATTCTGAGATTTTCTGTCTGTGAAGCTATAAACAAGTCAGATATTAACTCTTTATTGTCCTGAAGGTGGTGATTGTGACTATCGTTGATGAAAGTTTTTATAATAGTGCCTAAATCTTGTCTTATTGAAAAAGTTTGACCAATTAATTTTTCCTTAAATTCCGTATATTTTGATGGTAATTTATCATTTTCAGATTGTTTTTTGATTTTATCCTCATCCCCTATTATTATAATTTTACATTTAGAATGTTCAACCAAATTATTTATATAGCCGAAGATTTCATCTATTGGAATTTTGCATCGTTCTAAATCATCAAATATAAGAATTTTATCTCCTTTGACATGATCATTAGGTTTCGAAAGAATTTCAATAATACTTTCCGCGTCAAAAATGGCAGAAAAATCCCTTGTATTACCATCACCATTAAAGTCAAAATTTCCTTGTGTGGCTGTTTTTATCATTCCACAAAAAATTTTTTCTGCTACTTTCATACCTTTAGAATACAAAAAAGGTCTTAACTCTTTACGTATAAGATATGAAACTTGAGAAATAGAAGAAACCCCATAAAGGCTAACGTAAACTGGTCTTAATTTGATACAATTTTTGGGTACTGTTTCATTATTTTTATTTTTCCATTTTTCTATCAGTTGATTGATATAAAATGTTTTTCCACATCCCCATTTTCCTTGTATTAATACGGCATATTGAGGATTATCCATATTAAGATAATCATTCAGATATTTAGTTATATAATCAATATTACTCATCGGTTACTTATATATATTTAATGCAAAGATAATACATATTTTATGATGGCTTCATCCCTATAAGTGCTGGTTGGAGCCGTTTTTGGGTAGTGTTTCAAAGAGTGTGTCTGTTAGTAGTCCACTTAAGCTTGCATATTTCAAAAATGCATTGCAAATTTAACGTATTATTTTTTAATTATTTTGTATAATTGAAAGAATTTCATAATTTTATTTCTCTAGTCTTTTCTTGGTTATGAAACTGTCATGTGCAATCGCAAAAATATCTTACTCTCTTGCATCTTTTTTGCCTTTCACTTATCAAATTTCGCATTAAACTTATAACTTTGGGGAGAGTTAATGTTTGATGCTTATGATACAGAAATTCTTGCAGAGATACAGAGAGGCGTTTGGTTATGGCGTTCCGTTGCCTGTGGCCTTTGGATATAGCGACACGCCTGTTGAGGAGATAAGGAAGATACCGCGCTGTATGATTGGTTCGATACGCAAGGTGTGCGACGGTCAGGCGCTGACGTTGAGCGTTGACAATGTGCTGTGCGGCGGCGGAAGTCTGTATACACGGTTTGCACCGATGCAGGAACGCATACCGCGCTTTGTGTCGGAACAGGAACACTACAAGCAGACGCCCGAACAGGTTAAGACGTATGTTAGCCGTTTGGGTATCAGTCTGACAGAAAAGCCGTATCTCAACTTTGTGCGTATGGATAAGCTCGCTTCTTTAGATGACGCAGAAGGCATACTGTTCTTTGCCACACCCGATGTGCTTTCAGGCTTGTGCAGCTGGGCTTTCTACGACAATGATGCCGACGATGCCGTATGCACACGCTTTGCTTCAGGTTGCTGCAGCATAGTGACATTTGCCGTAAACGAGAACAGAAAACATGGGCGCAGCTGCTTTATCGGAATGTTAGACCCGTCAGCCCGTCCGCTTGTTCCTGCCAACGAACTGACATTTGTTATTCCGATGCACCGCTTTAATGAAATGATGCAGACGATGGAGCAGTCGGCGCTATTTCAGAAAGCATACTCGATAGTAAGAAAACGTATTAACGGGGAGATTGGGAAATGAGACAAGAGCTTATACACACCTGTCCGGAACTTGTCGACTATATCAACGAGATTGGTTTTCTGCCTTTGCTTCGCATGGGCATTGACGGCTGGTCGGCAGAAGATGCGGTGGACGAAGAAAGTCAGTACACACGCCTGCCTGACGGAGGATGGGAATGGCCTTTGTGGGAATGGAAAGGCTCTGTGCTGCGTGAAAGCCGTTGCGCCTATGGCAAGTTCTTCAAGCGTAAAGCCGCTTTCGTAAGCAGTGAGTGGTGGCCTGACTTCTGCAATTATCGCCGCAGCCTTTATCCTTATCCCGAAGAGGGTAGCGTAGAGGAGGCCGTTCTCGCCACGCTGAAAAGCGAAGGGAGCCTTATCACACGCGAACTGCGCGCTGCATGCGGATTTACCGGGCCGAAGATGCGCAGCCGTTTCGATGCCTACTTGACACGACTGGAAATGGGCTGCTATATTGTAACCGAAGACTTTATCTATCCGCGCGACAGACATGGGCGTGAATACGGTTGGGGATGGTCGCTGCTGACAACGCCCGAAAGTCTGTTTGGGCGAGAGGCATGCAGTCCTGACCGCACGCCACAGGAGTCATACGATAGGCTGCTCGAACATTTCAGAAAAATATTGCCGGATATGCCTGAAAAGACTTATAACAGTCTGCTCGGGATAAAGTCATGACATCTGCCGAATGCGTCTGCCGGGGCTGTATGCCCTCCGTAGCTTATCCTGCTTATGTTGCCAGGCGGCGTCATGTATCAGCTAAAAGTGAACAAAACGCAGTCATGATTTTGTCTGTAGCGTAAATTATTGTACATTTGCATTGCGCATGCACGAAACATGCTACTGACGACAAAAAACATGAGAACACAAGTGTTGATGGCCAAAGATGCATTCATCAGGCTGCATGCACATGCTCAGATGTGTGGCGGCTTCATACAGCTGAGCGGTAATGGCCGTGATTAAATACCTTTGATGCCAACAAGGCCGACCGTCGCCCTGCACGACCTTCGGACAGATATATGCTTAAACATTGTAACTAATATGAAAACCGAAAAACAACATCTTTTGAAGAAAGACGGGATAAGCTATGTTGTTCCGTTCATACTGATTACGTCATGTTTTGCCCTGTGGGGCTTTGCCAACGACATAACAAACCCGATGGTAAAGGCCTTTTCAAAGATATTCAGGATGAGCGTCACTGACGGCGCTCTGGTTCAGGTGGCCTTCTATGGCGGCTATTTTGCAATGGCGTTTCCCGCTGCCATCTTCATACGCAAATATTCTTATAAGGCAGGCGTGCTCATGGGGCTGCTGCTTTATGCCGTAGGCGCGTTTATGTTCTTCCCGGCCAAGTACACAGGCTGCTATTATTCGTTCCTGCTGGCCTACTTCATACTTACCTGCGGCCTGTCGTTCCTTGAGACGAGCTGCAACCCTTACATTTTGTCGATGGGCACCGAAGAGACGGCTACAAGGCGCCTTAACCTTGCCCAGTCGTTCAATCCCATCGGGTCGCTGCTGGGTATGTATGTAGCAATGAACTTCATTCAGGCGCGCCTCAATCCGCTTGACTCCGATGCACGCGAGCAGCTCAGCGAGGCCGAGTATGCCGTGGTGAGAGACTCCGACCTGAGCATTCTCATACAGCCTTACGTGATAATAGGCGTGGTGATTCTCTTTATGGTCTTTCTGCTGATGATTGTGCGCATGCCGAAAAACGCAGAGAAGCAGGACGGCAACTTCATGTCTACCATCAGGCACATCTTCCGCCTGCCTCATTATCGTGATGGAGTGATAGCCCAGTTCTTTTATGTCGGTGCGCAGATTATGTGCTGGACGTTTATCATACAGTATGGTACTCATCTGCTCATGCAGACAGGTATGTCGGAGAAAGACGCCGAGGTGATGTCGCAGCATTACAACATCATAGCCATGGTAATCTTCTGCTGCAGCCGCTTCATCTGCACGTTCTTCCTAAAGTTCTTCAATGCCGGCGCCATGCTTGCCACGTTGGCCGTGGTGGCTGTATTTCTGCTTATAGGAGTGATATTCATGCAGAACATTTATGGCCTTTACTGTCTTGTAGGCGTTTCTGCCTGCATGTCACTGATGTTCCCCACGATCTACGGAATAGCCTTGTATGGGCTTGGCGAGTCGGCCAAGTTTGGTGCCGCCGGACTTATCATGGCCATACTTGGCGGAAGTGTACTGCCTCCGTTGCAGGCTCTTATCATCGATCAGGGATATGTTATGGGGCTGCCGGCTGTCAACGTGTCGTTTGTGCTGCCGCTAATCTGTTTCCTCGTGATAATATGGTATGGCGTGCGCTCTTATTCGCGCATCGCTTCGCGTTCGTAAAAGGGAGCAAAATAATTAGCAATTAACAACTAAAAATTAAAAGTGAAAAACGCCTGACGGAAATGAAAAGTTAAAAGTGAAGAGTGAAAAATCCAATAGCAAACGTAGTGCTTACAAGTAGAAACTACAATACATTTGGATTTTTCGTTTTTCACTTTTAACTTTTCACTTTCGTAAGACGCACTACGTTGCTATTGTGCCGGCGGATCTGTGCTCCGCCGGAATTGATTATAAGGATTTTTAAATCCGATTACTTCCTGTTTGCTATTACATCATGTAGACTTCACTTAAACAAGCGGTATTTTAAGCGGATTGAAAATTAGCTGCGCTGAACTTCGTTTCTGATATAAAATTCCGGCAGATTAATTCTATTGATTGTCGGCTGCGCTCG
>ULWF01008380.1_pt1 | contig 49829 bp, 40 predicted proteins | sample 1960081 | NCBI WGS metagenome assembly ULWF01 (sample SAMEA4835805, study PRJEB28245) | human gut metagenome | biome: gut microbiome; material: fecal sample | place: Denmark | collected 2008
ATAATAAAAGAAAACGGCGTTGAAACGCCCGTCTGCACGACGAAAGACACGAGTCTTGTCGGCATGCACAACTATGAAAATATCATGGCGGCTATCGCAATGACCCATGCCATGGGAGTGCCGCTCGACACCATCCGCCAAGGCATAAAAGAGTTCACGGCGGTCGAGCACAGGATAGAATTCGTCACCGAGAAGAACGGAGTCAAATACTACAACGACTCAAAGGGCACGAACCCCGATGCGGCGATAAAGGCGGTCTACGCCATGCCCTCGCCGACGATCCTCATCGGCGGAGGCTACGACAAAAAGTCAAGCTATGACGAGTGGGTAGCGACATTTGAGGGCAGGGTAAAAGAACTTCTGCTCATAGGCAAGACGAAGCACGACATTGCCGCCGCCTGCGACAGGGCCGGCTTCAAGGCTTACAAATTCGTCGACACGCTCGAAGAGGCGGTCAGCATAGCGGCCGCCGACGCAGAGAGCGGCGACTGCGTACTGCTCTCCCCCGCATGCGCGAGCTGGGATATGTTCAAATGCTATCAGCAGCGCGGCGAGATATTCAAGGACTGCGTAAGAGCGCTGTAAAAGTTGATAAGACGAGCCGCCGCGGATATCCGCGGCGGTTTTGTGTTGGAGTGATTGATGGCGGATAAAGTTCCGAAGCGAGGGCGGGGTACTATAGAACACAAAGCTACGTCCATTTTTAACAATCGAGAGTAAGCCACATCCCTATGGTCTGTGTTTGATGTTGGAAATTGCAAATCATTGCAAGTCACCAATAGATAAAGTCAACGACTTGATAAACCCCGAAGAACAAGTTCCTAATAGCCGCGCCGCAGTGATAGAAACTAACTGAGAACTGCGAGGGAACGGCGTACTATGTACGCCGCACGAGCCCGCACTCGTTCAAGCTCCAGCGCGTTTGCGGGCGAATGTGCCGAGCTGCCTACTGAGCAGCACAAGCTATGTACTGCGGCGCGGCGTTCGCGGGGTCTCGGGGCGAAGCCCTGAGTTTGCTTTTCTTTTGCAGGCGTTTTCTTTTTCAAATAAAAAGAAAATGCCGAAACGCTGTAAAAGGTAAAATATTTAGTTAGGGTAGGTAGCGAAGGTAGTGGGTGAAATTTTTATCGTCATCATGTTGTGCCGCCTATGGCGGCAACGGTGCGTCGAGTGCCGCACCCTACAAACTGAGCATCAGCAAACAGCAAAAATACCGCAGGGCTTTTGCTCTGCGGTACTTTGATTTCAGGCTTTATTTATGCTCGGCGAGATATCTGTCCACAATACCCTCCACGTAGTCGGGGCGGTCGGTGATGATACCGTCAACGCCGTTTTCGAGCATCTGGATAACATCCTTTTCCTCGTCAACCGTCCATGCGTTGACCTTAATGCCGGCGGCATGGGCGCGGCGGACGAGCGCTTTTGTCGCAAAAGCCTTATGCGGATGCAGTGCGTCGCAGCCGATCTTCTTCGCGAGGTGCAGGGGCTGGAAGAACCATCTTCTGACTACCTGTCCGTAAATCGGATAGAGATACGCCGTCTTGCACTTGGGATCGTACTTCTTCGCCTCAACAAGCATCTTATAGTCGAAGCTCGAAATGAGAAGCTCATCGAAAAGTCCGTAGTCCTTGACTGCCTCTATCGTCTTGCGCACTATGTCTTCGCGCTCGGACTTGTTGGGTTTTATCTCGATATTCATAACGCTCAGCTTGTCGCTCTTCTTCATGCACTCGAGGTACTCCTCGACGGTGGGTAGAGTGACGCCGGCGAAGTCCTTTGAGAACTTGCTGCCGAAATCGAGCTTGCGGATATCGTCAAACATATAGTCGCCGATAGCGCCGGTGCCGTTGGACATCTCGTCAACGGTGTCGTTATGGCAGATGACTATATGCCCGTCCTTGGTGATATGGACGTCGGTCTCGGTTCCGTCCGCCCCGAGCTCGACTGCTTTTTCAAATGCGGGTATCGTGTTCTGCGGGGCATAGCGGTTAGCACCGCGGTGTGCGATTATCTTTGGCTTATTCAACACTGTTCACCTCTGAAAAATTTCTGAGGACATTATAGCACTTCGCCGCTGAAAATTCAACAGGAATGTGATAACGCTGAAATAATTATTAAATTTCTGCTTTTATTGTACTTAAGTCCAAAACGCTGTTGCAAGCTATTAATATTTTTGCTATAATGATAAGAGCTTTTATGCAAATTGTCGATGCTTCCCGATTGAATTTTTTTCATATCGGGGAGCTAAAACAACTGTCTGCGGGCGTATTTTCCCTGCTTCGCCGCGGACCTGAAGGAGTGTTGAAATGGGAAAGAGTAATCTCAAGGAAAAGGTCAGCACGACATGGAACAATGTCGTACTGCACTGGAAAACACCCGCCTTGGGCAAATATGTCTCCTACAAAGAGATAATTGCCTACGGCGTCGGAGGAATGGGCGTTCAGTTCGTCATGTTCTTCTGCTCGCTCATCGCGCTTTCCGCAACGAGCTTCCTTGTCGGAAACACGATAGGCATCAAGCCGATGCACTTGCAGTATATGGCGGTCGCATCGACTATTATCGGCTTCGGAATCACTATCGGACGCTCTTACATAATCGACAGCGCCCGCTTCAAATCCGGAAAATTCCGTCCCTGGCTTGCGATAACCGGTATTCCCACCGTTATTATAGCGGTCGTGTTCGTCTGGCTGCCATATGAGACGATGTCGTATATGCAGAAAGTCATTGCGGTTTTCCTCTGCTATAACCTTCTGCAGTGCTTCTATCCTTTCTTCCAGCAGGCATACACAGACCTTGCAAACGTCATATCGCCCAACTCCCATGAGCGTACCGATATCGTTTCGGTCTCGTCGATCATCTACTCCATGGCGCCGTCCCTCACGGGTCTTTTCGTGCCGATGCTCTCGACGCTCACCGGCGGTCTGAACTCCATCACCACCTACCGTATAATCCATCCCCTCGTCGCCGTTGTCGGACTTCTTTTGTCCTATGTGGCATACGCGGGAACGAGAGAGAGAATAATCGTGGCGGAGAGCCATGTTACCCAGTTCAAATTCTCCGACGCATTCCGCGCCGTTGCAAAGAACAAATATTTCTGGATAACTTCCCTTGCAGGCTGGCTCGGCTTCCTTGAGGGCGCAGTCGGCGTTATCATCGGCTGGACATTTATATATGCCTACCCCGACAGAATGGGTCTTTACGGAGTCGCGACAACGCTTATCGGCAACGCGGCGCTCTGGGCAATGCTCATCTGTCCGATAGCGATAAGAGTCCTCGGCAAGAGAAACCTGCTTATCTGGTGCAATGTTACAAACGTCGTGCTCATCGGACTGCTCTATCCCCTTTACAACAACATTCCCGCTCTTATAATCCTCTACTATCTCAACGGATTCATCAACTCTTTCTCGATAGTCTACAACCCCGGCATCAACGCCGACATGCGTGACTATCAGCAGTATTTCACCGGCGAGCGCATAGACGGAATGTTCGGCGCGGTCGGCATAATCGGCTCGTTCATCGGAATGTTCACCGGCATGGTGCTCCCGACCATCTATCAGATGCTCGGCCTTGAGGACAACTACGACGTGCTCGAAGTCGCTTCGTTCAGAGAGGATATGTTCGACGTGCTCATCATCGCCGCAGTTATCGGCGCAGCGCTCAACTTCGTCCCCTACCTCTTCTATGATCTGACCGAGACCAAGCAGCGCGGCATAGTCAAAGTGCTCAAGATACGCGCGATGTTCGAGGACTACGGCAACGGTATTCTCCGCGACGAGAGCATCGTTGAAGCCATAGACATAATCGACGAAGCAAATCTCCTCTACAAAGACAGAACCCTCATGACCACAAAGGACGACATCAAGAAGGCAGAGAGACTGCCCGCGAGAACGCCCGAGGAAAAAGAGTTCAAGAAAAACGAAATCAAGCGACTGAAAGCCGCTTACAAAGAATTCAACACTCAGAACCGCGGCATAAAGAAAGACCGCATAAATCAGGCAAAGGCCATGCCCAAGAGCACCGACGCCGAGAAGGCGGCGAGAAAAGCCGCGATAAAGGCCGCGAAGAAAGAGAACAGAGAGCTCAACAAGCTCAATGCGGACATCTCCGTGTGCGATTTCATCATCGACGAGATGAACAAATACGACACTCTGCGCATCAAGAAGCAGGTCGAGCGTTCCCGAGCGCTTGAGGCTGCCGGATATGCCGGAATATTCAACTACAGCAAAGAGGACATGGCTGAAGCCAAGGCTCTGCCGAAGTCCACTCACGAGGAGCGCGAGATTCGCAGCGACGCCATAACCCGCGCCCGCGCGCTCAAGAACGCCAGAAAGGCAATGATAAAGTTCTACGGCTCGCCCGAAAATATCGTCGAGCCTTCAGACGATGCGTTCAAGGCCGCAGAGGCTCTGCCGGACGACACCTTCGCGCATCAGCTCGAGAAGAAGAGAACCGTCAAGAAGCTCGTCAACGAGAAGTCGAAGTACATCAGAAGCGTCAAGCCTCTTCTCGACGCAAGACGCCAGCTGACGGAAAAAGAGAATTATGCGCATCTTGACGATATCCGCGCAAGATACGCCGACGCAAAAGCGAACACCGACGCCGAGTACGAGGCGCGCAGAGTCGAGATCGAGAGACTCGAAGAGGCGCGCAAGGCAGACCTCGAGCGCAGGAAACAGGAGCGTCTGGCAAAGAAGAACGGAAAGTGAGGAACAGACGATGAAAAAATTCAGTAAAATAGCAGCCGTTGTTGCGCTGATGCTCGTTGTCTGCCTCTCTTTCACAGGCTGCGGCAATCTCGGCAACGCGATAATCTCCGCCCTCTCCCTCGATGTCACGGTCGACGACCCGGCACTCATCAAGGTTGAGGATATACTCGACAAGACCGTCAAGGCGGAATCCGCCAAGAGCGGCGACTTCACCTATACATTATATACCGACAACACCGCCTGCATCACGGGCTACACAGGGAGCAACCCCGTTGTTTCCATTCCCGCGGAGATAGACGGCGCAAAGGTAGTCGGTCTCGAGAACAAGGCTCTCAAGAGCAGCAGCACGCTCAAGGAGCTCATACTTCCCGACTCTGTCGAGGCAATCGGCAACTATGCCGCGATGTACTGCGACAATCTTGAGAAAGTAACCATCGGCAAGAACATCAAGCACATCGGCATCAGCGCGTTCGAGGGCTCGCAGGAGAACGCCTACACCGGAAAGAGCAAGCTTACGACCGTTGTTTTCAACGGCGCGCCCAAGACCATATCCGAAAAGGCTTTCTACTTCTGCTCCGCGCTGACCGAAATAGTCCTGCCTGAGGGCGTTGAGACCATCGGCGACTGGGCATTTGCGAAGTGCTTCAGCGCGAAGAAGATAATTATCCCCGAGGGCGTCACTCAGATCGACGACCACGCGTTCCTCAAGTGCACCGGAGCGGTCGAGATATCGATTCCCGGCACGGTTGAGAGCATTGCGGTGAGCACATTCTACCGCTGCTCCTCTCTCGAGAAGCTCACTCTCGGCGAGGGAATCAAAAAGCTCGAAAAGGGCGCGTTTGAAGAGTGCAAATCGCTCAAAACAGTCGTCCTGCCCGAGAGCATGGAAGAGCTCGGCAAATATGCGTTCTACAACTGCACCGGACTCGACGAGATAACCATTCACTCCGGAGTCACCGTGTTCGGCGGCGAGATATTCAAGGATGTCGGCAAGCTCACGATTTCGACCGAGAGCGGAAGCGACGCCGAGAAATACGCGCAGGACAACGGCTTTGATGTTGCCGTTATCGGCTGACGGAGGACGAATGGGAACGATAATCGCACTCGGCGGCGGCCGTTATGACGACGGCGAGGTCATACCGATATTTGAAAGAATAGTCCGCGAATCGGGCAAAGAAAATCCTCATGTCGTGTTCCTGCCGACTGCCGGGCACGACGACACCGAGGGCGACGAGCCCATATGGGAGAGCTTCGAAAAGCTCGGATGCACGGTTGAGACGCTCAAGCTCACCGACCCCGCGAACACCCGCGAGCACATATATGATACGCTCGTAAACACGGACATTGTCTACGCCGGCGGCGGAAACCTCGAGTTCATGATGAACACATTCAAGGCGACCGGCGCGGACGAGGCGCTCAGAGAAGCTTATAAACGCGGAAAAGTCCTCTCGGGGCTCAGCTCCGGCGCGATGTGCTGGTTCGACATGGGATATGACGACTGCGGCGAAAACGGCAGCTTCATGTTCGTCGACTGCATCGGGCTTCTCCCCTACTGCTACTGCCCGCACTTCATCAGCGAACGCTGGCAAAGCTTCGGGACAGCCGTAATAGGCTGCCGAGTCTCAGGCATCGGAGCCGAGGACGGCGCGGCGCTCATATTCAAAGACGGTCATTTCTCCGCCATGTGCGGAAACGACGGCGGAAGCGTGTTCTATTTTGACAAGGACAACGGCTTTGCAAAGAGCGACATAACCGAGGACGCGTCGGCGCTGGATATATAAAAATCATGCAGGGAAAACGGATGATTTCTGTTTTCCCTGTTTTTTATTGGGGTATCTATAAGCCTGTAATTCCGGCACACGGTTTAATAACAAACTTGCCTAAATCTGCTGAATATGATATGATTTTGTATCGGCTATGCCGATAGCGGACAGCCGCAAGGGCTGTCCCTACGGGATATACGAGCTATAGTCATTGCTGAATATTCGATTTAGTTGCAATATGGAGGACAATTATGTGGTGCTTGCCCAAAGACAACTCAAAAGCAGTTATTACTGCACAAGATCAAATACATAGCGCTCATCGCGAGTGTCACTTGCAACTACCCGAAACGGCAATTTTATTCTTTATGGGCAAAGCGACGGATTACCTCATATCGCAATATAATGCAACAGAACTGCCTGAACCGCTTCCGCGATTTCTTAATTCCTGCCCAATTTGGGAGATTGGGAAATTCCAGCTATGCTTTGCGGACGGAGGACGCGGTGCTCCGCAAGCAGTAGATACAATCGAAACTCTCGCCGCATTAGGAGTAAGAAATATTATTTCCGTCGGAATGTGCGGAGCATATGATGAAGTCGTCCATGTCGGTGAAATTATCGCTCCGCAAAAGGCTTTTGTGGAAGAAGGAACATCACTTCATTATTACGAGGACATCGAATACTCAAAGCCGGACGGTAACCTTCAAAAAGCTGTCACATCTTTGCTTGGCATACGCAACCATTCTATTGTCTCGACAGATGCCGTATATCGTCAGACGTTGTGTAAAGAACAGTTATGGCGAGATAAAGGTGCTGTCGGAGTAGATATGGAAACATCGGCAATCTTCAGCGTTTCCAAATATCTCGGATTAAAGGCTGTCGCTATGCTAATGGTTTCTGATATACACCCAATTGATTCAAATTCTGCAAAATGGGAATGGAAAATGACAAATGAAATGAGATATAATCTCGTCGATCAAGCCGTTGCATTTGCAAAAGCGATCAATAACACAAAATAATATCTCGCCTATGCCGGATTGAGCCTATTCGAGTTTGTGCCGTTTGCGCGGCAGCGGTGCGTCGAGGTCGCCGCACCCTACAAAATCAGACTTTATTATTGGGCGCAAGCGAGGCAATTAACCAACAACACTCCCTCCGCATATTCTTATAGTAAATGAATATACGGAGGTATTTTTATGCCCGATGTCTATCTCAGTCCTTCAACTCAGGACTATAACCCCTACATAATCGGCGGGAGCGAGAAATACTACATGAATCTCCTCGCCGACGCGATGGAGCCGTATCTCTCTTCAAGCGGGATAAGCTACGGCAGGAACGACCCGAACGGCAACGCCGCGGCGGCTGTTGCACGCGGAAACAGAGGAAACTATCGGCTCTATCTCGCCCTGCACTCAAACGCCGCGCCCGCCATATATGAGGGCACTCTGCGCGGACCGGACGTCTACTACTATCCGACGAGCACACAGGGAAAGCGCGCTGCCGATATAATCGCAAACGGACTGCGCGAGATTTACCCCGAGCCCGAGCTTGTGAACACACGCACCTCAACAACACTGCTCGAGCTAAAACGTTCGAAGGCTCCCGCGGTTTACCTTGAGCTTGCCTACCACGACAACGAGCAGGACGCGCGGTGGATAGCCGACAACATTGACGCGATAGCCGAAAACCTTGTTATAAGTATCGCGGACTTTCTCGGCGTGCAGTACTATCCGCCCGTTTTTCCCGCCACGGGTACCGTTAGCACGCAGGGCGGGGTTCTGAACGTCCGCCGTGCGCCGAATATGACCTCCGCCGTTATCGGCACTCTCCCCAACGGAAGCGCCGCAAAAATAACCGGCGCACTCAACGGGTGGTATGTCATAGAATTCAAAAACACAACAGGTTACGTTTTTGCAGGAAACATCAGCAGAAACTGACACAGTTTGTACACAAAATTGACATATTCATACACTTATCCGATTTTTTCCGACGGCGTTTGTATAAAATGCAGATTTTTAAACTTTTCCTTGCTTTTACCCCCAAAAAGCCCTATACTATTATTGTATTTTCACCGAACTTTTCTTTAGGGGGAACGAGGATTTGAAGCTGCTTGAGGAGCGCATAATTGCTGACGGCAAAGTGATCGGGGACGATATTCTCAAGGTGGATATGTTTCTCAATCACCAGATCGACGTGCACCTTCTTCAGGAGATCGGCAAGGAGTTCAAGCGCCGTTTTGACGGGTGTAATATAAATAAAATTCTGACTATCGAAGCATCGGGCATAGGGATCGCGTGCATAACTGCGCAATATTTCTCTGTGCCTGTTGTTTTTGCCAAAAAGGGCGCGCATAAAAACGTGGGCAGCAATGTCTACTCCTCCGTTGTCCACTCCTTCACAAAGGGCACGGACAGCAACGTTACAGTGTCGAAAGACTACATAAACAAGGGCGACAAGATACTCATCATCGACGATTTCCTTGCAAACGGCGCCGCCGTTTCGGGACTTATCGATATAATCAACCAGGCGGGCGCCGAGCTTGAGGGCGTCGGCATCGCCATTGAAAAAGGCTTCCAGCCCGGCAGAAAGGTTCTCGAAGAGAAGGGCGCGAGAGTCGAATCCCTCGCCATCATCGAGAAGATGGGCAACGGAACAATAACTTTCAAAGAACAGGACGACTGAGTTATTTTTTCCCGTGCAGGACTGCGGGATAAATATAAAAAAATTTTTTGGAGGTAAGTCAAAAAATGAAGAAATTCACAAGAATCCTCGCGATCGTTCTTGCGCTCGCCACCATTTTCAGCTTTGCAGCTTGCAGCAGCAAGGACGGCGGCGAGAAGAAGATGAAGGTTGGTTTTATCTTCCTTCACGACGAGAACTCGACTTATGACAAGAACTTCATCACCGCAGCTGAGGAAGCTTGCAAGGAGCTTGGCGTTGAGATAGTCAAGAAGACCGGCATCGGCGAAACTCAGGCTTGCTACGATGCAGCGGCTGACCTTGCTGATCAGGGCTGCTCAATCGTTTTCGCTGACAGCTTCGGCCATGAGAGCTTCATGATCCAGGCTGCCGAGAAGTATCCGGACGTTCAGTTCTGCCACGCTACCGGCACCCAGGCTCACACCAAGGGTCTCAAGAACTTCCACAACGCTTTCGCTTCCATCTACGAGGGCCGTTACCTTGCAGGTATTGCCGCAGGTATGAAGCTCAACGCTATGATCAAGGAAGGCAAGTTCGAAGCTAAGGACGCTAAGATCGGCTATGTCGGCGCATTCCCCTATGCAGAGGTTAAGTCCGGCTACACCGCATTCTTCCTCGGCGTAAGATCCGTCTGCAAAGAGGCTACCATGGAAGTCCAGTTCACCGGTTCCTGGTACGACGAGGCCAAGGAGAAGGAAGCTGCTACCCTGCTTATCGGCAGAGGCTGCAAGCTCATCAGCCAGCACGCTGACTCCATGGGCGCTCCCACCGCTTGCGAGAACGCAGGTGTCCCCAACGTTTCTTACAACGGCTCCACTCTTGACGCTTGCCCGAACACCTTCATCGTTTCGTCCAGAATCAACTGGGTTCCCTACATGAAGTACATGATCGAGTGCGTCAGAGACGGCAAAGAGATCGACACCGACTGGTGCAAGGGCATCAACGAGGGCGCTGTTGAGCTGACCGCTATCAACGAGAAGGTCGCAGCTCCTGGCACTGCTGAGGCTATCAAGGCTGCCGAAGAGCAGTTCAAGGCCGGCACTCTTCATGTTTTTGACACCTCCACTTTCACTGTTGGCGGCAAGGTTCTCACCAGCTACAAGGCTGACGTCGACACCGACGAGAACTACACCCCCGACACCGAGGTTGTTTCCAACGGTTACTTCCACGAGTCTGAGAAGCGTTCTGCTCCTTACTTCGATGTTGACATCGACGGCATCACTCTTCTCAACAAATAATTAAGCTATAACTTTCATTCAGACGGGGCGACGAAAGCCGCTCCGTCTGAAGCAGTTCAAAAAACAAGATTTTTAAGTTTGAAAAGCCGATTATCCTTCCTGTTTTAATCGGCTTTTGAGATTTAAAATAGGAGGATAAGTGGGCTTGAACGCAGCAATTGAACTGAAAAATATTTCAAAAAGCTTCGGAAGCATCATCGCCAACAAGGATGTATGTCTGACCGTCAACCGCGGTGAGATACTCTCCATTCTCGGCGAGAACGGCTCCGGAAAAACAACGCTGATGAACATGATCGCCGGAATCTACTATCCGGATCACGGTCAGATTTTCATCGACGGCAAAGAGGTAGTCATCCGCTCCCCCAAGGACGCGCTCGACTACAAAATAGGCATGGTCCATCAGCATTTCAAGCTCGTGGACGTGTTCTCTGCAACGGAGAACATCATTCTCGGACTTGACGAGGGCAAATTCAACGTCAAGAAGTCCGCCGAGCGCATCAAAAAGATAAGCGAGCAGTACGGCTTCGACATTGACCCGAACAAGAAGATATACGAAATGTCCGTCTCGGAGAAGCAGACCGTTGAGATAATCAAGGTGCTTTACAGAGGCGCGGACATCCTTATTCTTGACGAGCCCACCGCCGTTCTCACCCCGCAGGAGACGCTCAAACTCTTTGACATCCTGCGCCGCATGCGCGACGACGGCAAGGCTATCATAATCATCACCCATAAGCTCCACGAGGTGCTCTCCCTCTCCGACCGCGTATCGGTTCTCAGAAAGGGCGAATACATCGGCACGGTCAACACCGCAGAGACGAACGAATCAGAGCTTACAGAGATGATGGTCGGCAAGAAGATAAGCCTCAACATCGACCGCAGCGATCCGGTTGACCCTGTGGACAGGCTCATTGTCAAGGACATCAGCTGCATCAACCGCGACGGAGTCAAGCTTCTTGACGACATCTCGTTCACCGCGCGTTCGGGCGAGATTCTCGGCATCGCGGGCATCGCCGGAAGCGGTCAGCGCGAGCTGCTTGAATCCATCGCAGGACTTCAGCATCTCAACAGCGGCGAGATTATGTACAACAACCCCAAGACCGGCGGCCAAGACAACCTGCGCGACAAGACGCCCATGCAGATCCGCGAGCTCGGCGTGCGCCTGTCGTTCGTCCCCGAGGACAGACTCGGCATGGGACTCGTCGGCAACATGGATATCATCGACAACATGATGCTGCGAAGCTACCGCAAGGGCAAGGGCGCGTTCCTTGAGCGCAAGAAGCCCAAGACGCTCGCAGAAAAAGTTATAAGCGACCTCGAAGTTGTAACCCCGAGCGCGAATACGCCCGTCCGCCGTCTCTCCGGCGGCAACGTGCAGAAGGTGCTCGTCGGCCGTGAGATTGCTTCCTCCCCCACGGTCTTTATGGCGGCTTACCCCGTGCGCGGACTCGACATCAACTCATCTTATCTTATATACAATCTGCTCAACGAACAGAAAGAAAAGGGCGTCGCCGTTATCTTCGTCGGCGAGGATCTTGACGTTCTGCTCGAGCTGTGCGACCGAATCCTCGTCATAAACTCCGGCAAAATAACCGGACTCGTTGACGCGAGGACTTCCACAAAGGAAGAGCTCGGTCTGCTTATGACCAAAACCGACGGAGGTGAAACCCATGAGTAAGTCAAACGGACAGAAGCGCGAGCCTCTTTTCCACATAGTCAAGCGCAGCGCCGTTCCCTCATGGGCGGCATGGCTCATCAGAATCGGCGCGGTCGTGCTTGCGCTGCTCGTCTGCGCGGTCGTGACCGTCGTCATCACCGGACAGAATCCCGCGGAGGTCTATTCCGCGATAATCTTCGGCGCGGTCGGCTCGCCGAGGCGTATATGGAGCCTGCTCCAGAATCTTGCAATGCTCCTGTGCGTTTCGCTCGCAGTCACCCCCGCATTCAAGATGAAATTCTGGAACATCGGCGCAGAGGGACAGGCTCTCATGGGCGGCTTCGCGACGGCGGCGTGCATGATCCTCTTCGGCGACAAGCTCCCGTCCTATCTTCTCTTCCCCGTTATGATTATAACGAGCATTGTTGCGGGCGCGATATGGGCTTTCATCCCCGCGTTCTTCAAGGCGAAGTGGAACACCAACGAGACGATCTTCACGCTGATGATGAACTACATCGCAACGCAGATCGTCGCTTACTTCTGCTACAAGTGGTCGAACCCCAAGGGCTCGGGTCACATCGGAGTCATCAACAGCGTAAGCCACAACGGCTGGCTTCCGAGCCTCGGCGGTCAGGACTACCTGCTCAACATACTTATCGTTGCGGCGCTGACCGTTTTCATGTACATCTATCTCAAATACAGCAAGCACGGCTATGAGCTCTCCGTCGTCGGCGAGAGCGAAAACACCGCGCGCTACATAGGCATCAACGTCAAGAAGGTTATCATGCGCACGATGCTCCTCTCCGGCGCGCTCTGCGGCGTCACCGGACTTCTGCTCGTCAGCGGCACCGACCACACCATCGCGACAAACACAGTCGGCGGACGCGGATTCACCGCGATAATGGTATCGTGGCTCGCGAAGTTCAACCCCGCTTACATGATCCTCACCTCACTGCTCATCGTCTTCTTCCAGAAGGGCGCAATCCAGATATCGACGAGCCTCGGACTCAACGACTCGTTTGCCGATATCATCACAGGAATCATAATCTTCTTCATCATCGGCAGTGAGTTCTTCATCAACTACTCTGTCAAGTTCCGCAGCAAGGAGGCGAAGGCATAATGATAATCACATTCATTCAGCGTGCTATAATGCAGAGCATTCCTCTGCTCTTCGGCTCAACGGGCGAGACGATAACCGAAAAGGGCGGCAACCTGAACCTCGGTATCCCCGGCATCATGTATGTCGGCGGCATCTCCGGCGTTATCGGCGCGTTCTTCTATGAGAAGAGAGTCGAGACGGTGAACCCGTTCCTCGCAGTGCTCATTCCCCTGCTCTCGAGCATTTTGGGCTCGGCGCTCATGGGTCTGCTCTACTGCTTCCTGACCGTCACTCTGCGTGCAAACCAGAACGTCACTGGTCTTGCGATGACAACTTTCGGCGTCGGCTTCGGCAACTTCTTCGGCGGCTCGCTGATAAAGATAACCGGCAGCGACATTCCCTCGATAGCGCTGAGCGCAACGAGCAACTGCTTCAAGACAACGCTCCCGTTCGCCGCAAAGCTCGGAAAGGTCGGAGATATATTCTTCTCCTATAGCTTCCTCGCTTACGCCGCGATAATCATCGCGCTCATCACCGCCTATTTCTTCAAGCACACGCGCACAGGACTTCAGCTGCGCGCGGTCGGCGAGAATCCCGCAACAAGTGACGCGGCGGGCATCAACGTCGGCAGATACAAATATGTCTCGACAATCGTCGGCAGCGTTATAGCGGGTCTCGGCGGTCTCTACTACGTCATGGACTACGCAAACGGCGTCTGGTCGAACAACGGCTTCGGCGACCGCGGCTGGCTTGCAATCGCGCTCGTTATCTTCGCCGTCTGGAAGCCCGATCTCGGCATCCTCGGCTCGTTCCTCTTCGGCGGTCTCATGGTCGTTCACAACTACATCCCGAACCTCAGCTTCGGCGCGCAGGAGCTGTTCATGATGACTCCCTATGTTGTTACGATAATCGTCCTTGTCGCGGTCAGCATGCGCCGCAAGCGCGAGAATCTGCCTCCCGCGAGCCTCGGACTTTCTTACTTCCGCGAGGATCGATAATATTGATTTTTTGCAGTTAATGGTGTATAATAAAGCCATAAAACTTAGGAGGTTTTTACTATGTTAGTTTCCGCAGCAAAAATGCTCAAAGATGCAAAGGCCGGCAAGTACGCGGTCGGTCACTTCAATATCAACAACCTTGAGTGGACAAAGGCTATTCTTCTCACCGCTCAGGAGCTCAACTCGCCCGTTATCCTTGGCGTGTCCGAGGGCGCAGGCAAATATATGTGCGGTTTCAAGACCGTCATCGCCATGGTTGACGCTATGGTCGACGAGCTTGGAATCACTGTTCCCGTCGCTCTTCACCTCGATCACGGCTCCTATGAGGGCGCGCTCAAGTGCATCGAGGCGGGCTTCTCCTCCGTCATGTTCGACGGCTCTCACTACGGCATTGAGGAGAACATCGAGAAGACCAAGGAGATAATCGCTCTCGCTCACTCGAAGGGCATTTCCGTTGAGGCTGAAGTCGGCGCCATCGGCGGCGAAGAGGACGGCGTTATCGGCGGCGGCGAAGTTGCTGACCCCAACGAATGCAAGATGATCGCTGATCTCGGCGTCGATATGCTCGCAGCGGGCATCGGCAACATTCACGGCAAGTATCCCGCAAATTGGAAGGGTCTGAGATTTGACGTTCTCGCCAACATCCAGGAACTCACCGGCGAGATGCCCCTCGTTCTCCACGGCGGCACGGGCATTCCCGCAGACATGATAAAGGAAGCTATCTCCCTCGGCGTTTCCAAGATCAACGTCAACACCGAGTGCCAGCTCGCTTTCGCTGACGCTACCAGAAAGTACATCGAGGCAGGCAAGGATCTCGAGGGCAAGGGCTTCGACCCCAGAAAGCTTCTCGCACCCGGCTTCGAGGCTATCAAGGCTACCGTCAAAGAGAAGATGGAGCTGTTCGGATCGGTCAACAAGGCATAAGAAAAGCTTCAAAAAGCAATTTACCGGCAGAGTAAAATCTGCCGGTATTTTCATTTGGGGAGATGATAAAAATTGCCGCCGATATTTTAACTCGGCGGCGATTATTTTATATTTCTTTGAGCAATTCCTCGCGTTGAGCATCGTAGCTGTCTTTTGTGATTTTTCCGGATGTGTAGTCTTCATGTAATTTTTCAAGCTTTTCTTCCAGATTATCTCTCCCATTTGAAAAGACGAAAAATAGCAGAATTATTGCACAAGCAACATCTATGCAGGCTTGAATCAAACTATATAGACTTTCATATACGGAATATTTTACCACTTCAAAATTATTCAGAACATCAAAATTCGTAAAATACAAAACCAAGCTTAAAACATTCTGAAAAACATTAAAAAAGATGCTCAAAACAACTACTACACCAGACGCAACAAACAAAGCATGGCGCTTCCAGAATACAGCAATAAGTAACCAGGAAACCAAACATATAGCATCAACTATCAAATAATCCACCGGCAACGCAACTCCATTGCCGCGGTATTTAATATAATTATAAATCATTGAAACAATCGATAACGCACTTGAAGCCGCAAATACTGATGCATAAATCTTTATAAGGCTATCAACTTTCGCGCCTCTCTTGCCGTATTCCAATATAAAAACGGACAGTATCAATGGAACAAATGAAAAAATTGAAGTTATGATTAGCTGCGAATAATCTTCCATTTTTTTCTCAGCAGCCATGACTCTGAATATAATCCAAATAACACAAAGTCCCTGAGATATCGCTTCTAAAATGCACACAAGTTTCATTTTGTCTGCGTGAAACGCAAGCTTATTTTTCATCTTTTGCTCTCCAATTCAGCAAGCTTTCTGCTGTACTCTTCTTCGCTAATGAGACCCCTTGCCTTAAGGTTATTCAAAGCCGTTATCTTCTCGCTTTTATTCTGTGGCGCAACCGTATTGCCGCTCTGACCGCCGACAACAATCTTGCCTTCTTTTCCCGCTATAATCGCGCTGTTGACCACAAGCTCTCCGAAGCCGTAGAGAACAAATGAAGAGACCCACGAGAGTAACGAGCCGATTATAATAACCGCTAATCCGGCCCAAACCAAGTCTTCATCCAAAGTGATAACAATAATTCCACCGATAACGCTTGCGATTATACCGCCCCAGCAGAAAAATGACGCAAGAGCTTTGATTTTCGAACCCACATTGTCAAACATAATATATCCTCCGTTTTATATTTCTAACCACATAAGGTTAGTTTTATTTTATATTAAACCACATATGGTTAATTGTCAAGGGTATACTAATCACATATGATACAATTCAGCAAAACTTACAAAAGAGAGCTGCTGGAATTATGCAAAAATACTATTATCAGAGACTGCGCGACATTCGTGAGGACAGAGAAAAAACGCAAAAGGAAATTGCGGAAGTGCTCAACACGACCTACCAGTATTACAGCGCATACGAGCGCGGTGTGCGAGACATACCGAGTCACCATATAAAAACTCTTGCGCTCTACTACAACATCTCCGCGGACTACCTTTTGGGACTTACGGACGAGCCGAGAAGAATCAAATGACCGCCGCACGGGCGGTTATTTTTTTGCGTATGCCGATTGAAAAAATCCGATTGATATTTGCGCACCGCAATAGTATCATTCGATATTACAGCTTTAATATAACACCGTTTGGTGTTAAAGTCAATAGTATCGTTTGATATTATGATAGGATTGTGACAGTATACAAAACGAAGGAGGCTTTTTCGTGAAACTGTCACAAAGAATACGGGCAATGCGTGAGGATCACGACCTGACCCAGACGGACATAGCAAAACTGCTCAACACCTCACAGACGGTATATTCACGCTATGAGCGCGACGAACGAACTCTGCCGACCGAGATGCTTTATACTCTTGCGCTCTACTACAATATCTCCGCAGACTACCTTTTGGGACTTACAGACGAGCCGAAAGCGCTGAAATAAAGTTTAACGCCCGAGTGCGGATATCTCTATTGACTGCACTCGGGCGTTATTGTATAATCAACTAAAAATCTTAGGGGGAACAGAATAAATGCTCACTATAAAAGACGGCGAGTTCAAAATGGACGGCAAGAGCTTCCGCATATATTCGGGCTCGATGCACTATTTCCGCATCATGCCCGAATACTGGGAGGACAGGCTCAGAAAGCTCAAGGCGGCGGGTTTCAACACGGTTGAAACATATGTCTGCTGGAACATGCATGAGCCGCGGAAGGGCGAATTTGACTTCACCGGCAGGTTCGACATCAGGCGTTTTATCAAGACGGCGCAGGAGGTCGGACTCTATGCGATAGTCAGACCGGGTCCATATATCTGCGCGGAGTGGGACTTCGGCGGACTGCCGGCATGGCTGCTCAAGGACAGAAACATGCGTCTGCGCTGCGCCTATCCCGAATATTTGCAGCATGTTTCGGACTTCTATCACAGGCTGTTTGAGGAGATCGGCGATCTTCAGCAGAGCGAGGGCGGCAACATAATCGCGATGCAGATTGAGAACGAATACGGCAGCTACGGCAACGACAAGGAATATCTCAGATATATCGAAAAGCTGATGCTCGACTGCGGCACAAAGGTTATGCTCTTCACCTCCGACGGCGACGACAACAGCATGCTCTCCGGCGGCACGCTCCCCGATGTGTTCAAGACGCTGAACTTCGGTTCGCGCGCGTCCGAGATATTCAACGCCATGGACAGATTCCACGAGAACACCCCGAAAATGTGCACCGAGTTCTGGTGCGGCTGGTTCGACCACTGGGGCGAGGAACATCACACTCGAGGCTCGGACAGCGTTGCAGGCGAAATTAAAGATTTTCTTGACATTGACGCGAGCTTCAATTTCTACATGTTCCACGGTGGCACGAACTTCGGCTTCACTGCCGGAGCGAACTGCTACGAAGAATATCAGCCGACGGTCACGAGCTACGACTACTGCGCGCTGCTGACCGAATGGGGCGACTACACGCCCGCATATTATGCAGTCAGAGAGCTTCTGCTCAAGGCTCAGAACCTGCCCGAGACCGAGCTTCCCGCATCGCCGGAGCTCCAGACGATAGGCAAAGTCGAGCTTGACGAGAGCACCTCGCTGATGAGCAACTTCGACAATCTCGGCGAGCGCCACCGCGTTCCCCTGCCCGAGAGCATGGAATATTTCGGTCAGAACAGCGGCATGATCTACTACGAGACGAAGCTCGAACAGATATATGACCCGCGCGAGCTGCGCGTTGCGAATGTCCACGACACTGCGTATGTCTATATAGACGGCGAGCACAAGGCGACTATTGACCGCCGCGACGAGAACAAAGTCAAGGGCTACGACACATTTAAATTCGACGGCTGTACGGACGGCTGCACGATAGGCGTATTGGTTGACGCGATGGGACGAGTGAACTACGGCGAGCACCTCTACGACCGCAAGGGCATTGATGCCATACGCTACGGCAACCAGAATCTCATGGGCTACGACGTTGTCACGCTCCCGCTCGACAACCCCGAGAAGATAGACTTTTCGCTCGAGGGCGGCAAGTATCCCCTCTTCATGCGCGGACACTTCAAGGCGCAGAGCCAAAATGACTGCTTCGTTCACCTTGACGGGTTCAAGAAGGGCTGCGTATACATAAACGGCTTCAACATCGGCCGCTATTGGGAGATAGGTCCCCAGCGCGCGCTGTACATTCCCGGAGTCCTGCTCAAGGACGAGAATGAGATAATCATACTCGAACTTGAGGGCTGCGAGAAGGCGGAGGTCGAGATAATCGCCGAACCGGATTTGGGATAAAAAAATATATAAAAGACAAAACCCCGGGCTGTGAAATACAGTCCGGGGTGAGCTTATTTAAGATAAGATTTACTGCTTTGCGCCGTTATCGAACATCTCGAGAGCCTTGACGCTGATTGCGAAGCAATCGGCAAGACCCTGCTCGTTCATGTTGTCATAGGTGTCTCTTCTGGTGTGATAATAGTCCTCAAGCTTATGGTTGAGTCCGGTGACGCCGGTCGCTCTGAAGCCCGCCTGCGCGAACGCTGCGGAGTCGGTAGCGCCGCCGAGAGGCGGAACCCAGCCCTTCTTACAGGAGATATCAAGCTCCTTAGCAGCCTCCATAAACAGGTCGGAGACATCTTTATCCGCCTTGACCGTGCCGTTGAGGTCGCGGTAGTTGGTCATAAGATACTTGGGATCGTGAATCGTATCATAAGAGAAGATGAAAGTCGGGACATCGTCGAACTCGCCCTTATGAGCCGCGCACCACGCCTTTGCGCCGCGCAGACCCGCTTCCTCGGAGCCGGTGAGGATAACGCCGACTTCGGTGTTCTCAAACTCGATGCCCTCTTCCTTGAGAGCCTTGAGGATGGCTATGCCCATATAGCAGCCGGAAAGGTTGTCGTTCGCGCCGTCAACGACGCGGTTCTCGTTCCACATCCAATAAAGGCCGATAAGGAACGGTACGAACACAAGGCCGATGAGGCGAAGAAGTCCGAGGGTCTCGTCTGCGTCAAACGAGACATACTCAAGTCCGTTCTTTGCTACAAGCATTATGGAAATGACAAGATAATAGACAGCGCCGATGCCGCAGATAACCGCGTGACCCTCAAAGCCGACACCGCCGAGCTTATAGTTTACGGGCCACTCCCAGGCAGCGTCCGGATGGCCGTTGAAGAATATGCGGCGCTTGACTTCGCCCTTGCAGCTCTTGACTGCGGTGACGTTATGTCCGGTCTTTTCGGGGAAGAAGCGATCGATGAATTTCTTATAGAGTCCGAACTGCATAAAGACTATAAGCAGGCCGACGACGATAAGAATTATCGAGACGAGCGGATAGAAGAACGAAATAGCGACCGCCGCGAGAACGAAGGTAATTGTGAAATATATCCAGCCGAAGAACGAACCGGGGTTCTCTTTGAACGACTCGACGTCGGCTCTCTCGCATCCGCACTCGTTTTTCAGTACGTCCGCCATATACTCACATGCCTGCTGCTCGCCCTTGGAGCCGGGATCGCGTTTTTCGAAGTCCTTGCATATGTGGGTTATCTCGCTCACCATATACTCGGCCGCTTCTTTCTTCTTGTCAATGATTGACTGAAGATTCATTTTTATTACCTCCTTAAATATAAGTCAAGCGGCCGCCCGAAACCGCAAATACGGGTCGCGGCAGCCGCTCAAAACAGTCTTTTATCTGCGGGGACCGGTGAAGCCGTTTGCCTGCTGGAACTTGTCGATCTTGTCGATAACGCCGAGGACAACATCGAAGCCGTCGCCGACAGTGTCAACGCTGAAGCGCTCGGGCATATCGTGCCAGGTGTGATAATAATAGGTCAGGGTCGGATCCTGAGCCGCAAATGTAACGGACTTCATGCCCGCCTTGGTCATCGGGGTGCTGTCGCAGCCGCCGACGGGGTTATGTATGCAGCCGTTCGACTTGCTCTGAATTCCGAGCTCCGAGAAGGTATCCTTGAACATTGCTTCAAGATCCTTGTCGAAGCGGCAGAACTGCCAATCGTCCTTGATAACGACCTCGAAATAGTCCTTATCGGCGACGGAGTCCAGATTTATGTTCCACGCGTTCTCAAGAATAGCCTCGCCCTTATGAGCGCGGGTGAAAGCGAGAGAACCGCGGAGTCCCGCCTCCTCGGAGCCGCAGTTGAAGTCGATGATGCGGCAGTTCTTGGGCATCTTGTCGGGATTCTCTTTGAAATACTTTGTAACAGCATAGCTGATAGCGCAGCCGGAGGCGTTATCCATAGCGCCGCGGGATGCGTTGCGCGGATCGGGATCAGCCCACATAACAAGGAACGCGCAGCCGATAGCGGTGACGAGGGGCAGGAAGCGCATAGCGAACATGAAGTTCACAAACGCGGGAGAAGCGAAAGCTTCCGCTGCCCAGCTTGCACCGAAATAATAGCCGGTGTAGAGGGTCGCGACGGCAATCGAAGTGCCTGCAAGGAAGAAGAAGCAGAGAGCGCCGAAGCCGACCTTGACGAAGGTGGCAACGAGGCCGAGTGCGGGGTTGGTCTTTGCAAACTTCGAAGCGTGCTCGGAATGACGCCAGTTCCAGCTGGTGTCGGTATGGCCGGAGAGGATGATGGTGTAGTCATACTTGCCGTCCTCCGGGAGCAGCTCGCCATAGGTGTTCTGCGATACTTCCTGCTTGAAGAACATATCGAACCAGGTCTTATAAAGGAAAACGCTGCAGACGAGCCAGACGATGCATGCCGCAGATGCGAGCGCCATGCCGTACCAGACCGCGGGGATGCCCATTGCGATATAGACAAGGGCGCTCAGCGCGAGGCCGAGCCAGCCTGCATAGGGGATTCCGCCGATGGACGCACGCGGGGAAACCGCAAACTCTTCGCGAACGGGCTCGATGCCGATCTCTCTGAGCTTATCGCCCATATAGGCAGCAAACTTTTTTTCACCGTCCGAACCCGGCAATCTTGCGCCGATGTTCTTCGCGGCATGATTGATTATGTCGTATACCTCTTCGGCATACTTTCTGTGTTCTTCTTTCATGAAAAAGCGATACTCCTTTTGAAAATGTGCCATAATTATACAATAATTAGACGCAAAATTGCAATAGAGTTTAAAGAGAATATAAAAATTTCTTTAAATCTTTGTGAACGAGTAAATTTTTTCGGCGTCGGGCGGAAACGATAATAAATGCAAAGGCGCTTTTTTCTATCAGAAAGGATAAAATTAAAATGAATAAAGAAAACGACAAAAAATTCGACGGCAGCCACTGCCCCACCCCGAGCTCTGACCCTGTCATGGGCGAACCCGAGGACTCATTCGACATGGTGAACAAATACGGAACTTACAACATTCAGCCAACCTCGCAGACAGGGAACTCCTTTCCGCATATTGCGCAGGGATTGCCGAGAAAGCGCAAAAACGGGAAGAAGAATTAAAAGGCTACCCCCTCGGTACGAACATTACTTTTTTCGGTATTAACTAAATTTTTTTGGGCAAAGCATCCAAATTCATTGACAGAAATTGTTTAAAGTATTAAAATGCAATAGGAAGTTTTTTGTTCTTTTTTGGGGGTAGATTATATTGAGAATTGCGGTATGTGACGACGATTTGCGGGAACTTCGGGAGATAATGTCGCTCATTGAAGAATATCCGCGAAAGGCAGCCTACGGAATAAGTGCTACGGCCTTTTCAAACTCCGAGGAGTTGGCGGAGAGAATCGGTGAATTCGATGTTTTTCTTCTCGATTACCGAATGCCGGATATAGACGGGTTCGAGCTTGCAAAGCGTATCAGAGAAGAATATATGACAACGAAGACTATTATATTCATCTCGCAATACGACGACATCGTCTACGACGCTTTTGAGGTTCATGCGCATCGCTATCTCACAAAGCCCGTTGAGAAAGAGAAGCTCTACCGTGCGCTCAACGAGCTGGACAAGGACGCATATTCATTCCGCCGCCTGCTCGTCAGAAACGGCGGGGATTCAAAGCTCATCGACATAGACAGCATATATTTTATAAAAGTCGAGCGTAAGGACGCATATATCCACTACGACAGCGGCGGCGAAGAGAAAGTGTTCGTCTGCAAAAGGTCTCTCGACAGCCTTGAAAAGGAGCTTACGCCTTTTCACTTTTTCCGCACGCATCGCAGCTATCTGACGAATCTGTCGATGATAGATTACCTTAATACGGATGGTATATACATAAAGAACCGTGAGGAGAGCATTCCTATCAGAGCGAAAAGCTTAAACAAGATATCCAGAAAGCTTCGCGAGCTGGCACGGCAGCGCAACGCACTTTAAAGTATAGGGGTAACAGAAGATGAACAATGTTAAGGTGCTAAACGCCGTTTGCCCGCCGCTGAACCTCATCAGCTGCGTGTGCTGTATACTGCTTGTGCACACATTTCTGCATTCGGTCGGTTACGAAACGAAAACGAGGAAAATCCCGCTCGACGTTTTCTGCCTCGGCCTCGCCGCACTGAGCTTCGCTCCGGCATTTTTGCCGAAATACCTCGATGTGGCCGACACCGTTGACATGACATCGACTCTGTGCCACATCGTCTATCCCTATCTGATGTTCAAGTCGCGCAAAAAGACGGCCTTTTTATGGATAGGAATAGCCATGGTATCGAGCCTTGACTACCTGGCGTTCATATTGAACTATGCCATGAGGCTCGGCGTCATAGGTCAGCTGATAACCCGTATTGTCATATATCTAATTATATTCGCCGCCACCGCGCTGATCGTCAGAAGGCGCGGACGGGCAGACCTCACGGAAGCCTTCGACAAATTCCCGCCTGTCGCAAGCCTGATGATATACGCGGCATTTCTCGCCGCATATTACAGCGTCACTGTGTCGCTCAACGCGGATTATTCCAAAGAGACGGCAAACGCGCTGACTATGCTTTCGTCCGTGCTCATCGTCGGATGCATAGCGTATCTGGTTACAAAATATCTTATCGCTTCGCAGAGAAAGCGCGCGATGGAGAAGCAGCTTGAGCTCGAGCTCAACCACTACAATAATATGGTTCAGAAGAACCGCGATATGCGTGTGTTCCGCCATGATTTCAAGAACAATCTCACCTCCGTCAGGGCGTTGATATCCGACGGGCAGTACGGCGAGGCGGAAAAATACATAGACGAGCTTTACGGCAGGCTCGACGCGACGAAAAATGCTTTTTCAACAGGCAACCACTTTGCCGACGCAATACTCGCCGAGAAGAGCACGGCTGCAGCAGTTTGGCAGACCAAGCTTGATTTCGACGGAATAATACCCGCCGACGGGATTGAAAACATCGACCTCTGCACTATTCTTGCGAACGCGCTGGACAACGCTGTTGAGGCAAGCAAGCTTGTTGACAACGCGGTCATCAGCGTTCACGCCGTTCAGGATTCGGCGGTGTTCATGCTGACCGTCAGCAACCCCACTCTCCACCCGGTCGAGATAAAGAACAACACTGTCAAAACGACGAAGCTCGACAGCATGAACCACGGGTTCGGCATCGGCAGCATAAGAAGCGCCGCAAAGAAATACAATGGCGAGGTCAATCTCAAATATGAAAACGGATATTTCACTGTTGAAGTGATGATGATAATGAGAAAGGGTGCAAGAAACGATGAACAGTAAAATCAAAGCAACGCTCAGGAAATTTTTGAGCATTGCTCTCGCGGCACTGACCGTGTTCGGCTGCGCCGGAGCGGCTTTTGCCGCAGGCTCGGACGCAAGCGGCACAGTCAACGGAGTCGATTGGGTCTACACCTCGGCCGACAAAACGCTCGTTTTGAGCGGCAGCGGCACACTCGGCGAAGGTGTTGCCGACTTCGGGCTTTTCGGCGGCTCATGGGTCGCCGAGCATGTAAAGATCGGGGCGGATGTAAATATCACAACCGGTCGCGTCTTTGAGAACTTTGACTTTGTAGATGAATATGAGGTAGACGCGAACAATAAATATCTCTGCAACCCCGACGGCGTGCTTATGGACAAAGATAAGACTGTGCTCATAAAATACCCAGCTGGGAGCAAAGAATTTTCGTTTTACACCGTTCCCGATACCGTGAAAACCATTTCTTACCGTGCTTTTGAGTTTTCTTCCGCTCTCAAAACAATATTCCTTAACGACGGTCTTGAGACAATAGAAAACTTTGCGTTTGACAACTGCGGCAATTTGCTCTATATCACAATACCCGGCACGGTGACCTCGATGGGCAAAGGCGTTCTGGCTCAGTGCAATCTGCTCAACAAGGTAACCATTGAAGAGGGCGTTACCGCGATACCCGAAGACGCATTTGACAGATGCAGAAGTCTCGAAACAGTAAATCTTCCCGATTCACTGACAACTATAGGCGACATCGCATTCTTTGGCTGCACCAAGCTTAAAACCCTGAAGCTGCCGAAAAATCTTCAGACATTTACCGACTCCCCCGGAAGAAATTTCGGCGGACTCAATATTGCCCTGACAGTCGACCCCGAAAATCAGTATTTCAGCACGGACGATCTCGGTGTGCTCTACAACAAGGACAAGACCCTGCTCTACTACTGCCCGAATCTTCCGTATACTTTTGACTACACCGTCAGATGTGATCTCAATAAATATGCATTCAAGGGGTGCGAAAATCTCAGAAACGTTGACATTGCATATAACCTGCGCGCCATACCGACATATGCTTTCAACGGCTGCAAAAATCTCAATACCGTAACTCTCCCCGCGACGCTTCAGAGAGTTGACGGCGCTGCGTTCGATTCATCGCTGAATACGGTAAATTACCGCGGCACAGAGGAACTCTGGAAGCTCATAACTATAGACAGCTACGACAACAGCGCCATTAAATCGGCAAATGTTGTTTATAATTACAGCGAAGAGGAAGAGCCGGAGGAGATAACCTTCACCTTCGACAGATCCAAAAGTACTGTAACCATAACAGGAAGCGGCACTTTGACGGTCAATGACATAAAGAAATGGGACACCTCGGAAATAAACACATACGCTCTCAAGGTTAAAATCGGCAAGAACATAAACGTAACCGATGCGAGAGTGTTCTGCGACTCGATACAGCCGTTCTATTACATGAAATCGTTCGAGGTCGATTCCGGCAACCCGTATCTCAGCTCGCTCAACGGAATTCTCTACAACAAGGACAAGACAAAGCTCATCAGGTTCCCTGCCCAAAATACAACGGCTGACTACGATGTTGTCGAGTGCACGGTTGCATCTACTGTAAAAGAAATCGCGCCATATGCGTTCGCGAACACGGGAGTTACAGATGTCAATCTCCCGAGCGGACTTGAAACCATCGGCGATTACGCTTTTTACAGTGCGACAAAGCTTGTTGACATCACTATCCCGGGCTCCGTAAAGACAATAGGCGTCGGCGCATTCCGTGACTGTTGGAAAATGACAAAGGCAACTCTGCCCGAGGGTCTTGAAACTATTCCACGGGAATGCTTTATTGGCTGCAGAAAGCTTGAAAGCGTAAATATTCCGGATTCTGTCACAACGATAGGCAATATGGCTTTCACAGGCTGTGCGCTCAAAGAGATAAATATATCGAAAAATCTTACAGAGATATCAATTCCCGGATACACTTTCAGCGGCTGCCCTGCGGCAATTACGGTAGACGCCGCCAACCCGAACTACAGCGCAGACGAGCGCGGAGTGCTCTATAACAAGGACAAGTCGCTCCTGCTCCACTGCCCGAACTTCGAGAAAGCTTTCACATTCGATATAAACTGCAACATAGATCAATATGCTTTCTACAACTGCGCGAATCTTACTGATGTAACTTTCTCATATGCTATCAAGAAAATTCCGTATGCCGCGTTCAGGAACTGCGGCTCGCTCAAGATAACCACAGTCCCCGACACAGTCAGAATGATAGACCAGGTAGCATTCGACGGATGCGGAATGACAGAGTTCTATCTCCCCGACTCGGTTGAATATGTAGGAACTCAAGCATTCAGCAGCACACCGCTGACACATTTTGAGTTCAATGACAAAGTAGACACTTTCAAAAATATATTCTCTATATGCCCGAAGCTCAGAACCGTCGTTGTCGGAAAGGGCATAAAGAAGATAGAAATCGGTGCGCTCGGCGGCACGAACAGGATAGATACTATATACTATCGCGGCACAAAGAGCGACTGGGACAAGATAAATGTTGTTGACGTTGCATCTGCGCTCAAGAACATCAAGATTGTCTACAACTACGGTCAGACGAGCGGCGTATGCGGCGACAACCTCACATGGAGCTTCCAGCCCGACCTCTATCAGATAACGGTCGAGGGCAGCGGCGACATGTATTCCTATGACAATGTCGCAGACTACACCTGGAGCAGCAACGCCGATCTGGTCACGGGAGTTGTGTTCGGCAACGGAGTGACCTCCGTGGGCAAGAATGCGTTCAACGGATTCCCGTATCTGACGGAAGTTCTGCTCGGAAGCGATGTAAAAAATATAAACTCCCTCGCATTCGCAAACTGCGGCGACCTCATGACGGTTGCGATTACCGCCGAGGGCGACACGGAAATAGAGTACGATGCGTTTGACGGTCACAACGAAAAATTCCTGCTCATATGCGACGAGAAAAACACCGCCGCGCAGGCTTTCGCCCTTGATAATGAGATGCCGCTTGTGACAGTAAGCTACGACGAGGAGAAGAAGGTTATAAACTTCAAGGGCACGCTCACCGTCTTTGAGAGCGTTGCCGGAAGATACCTTGCCTACTACGCGTCGAGATATCCCGACGCCATGTATCTCCACTTCGACGTTCTGACCTTCGACGGAATCAAGACGGCAGACTCTACGGACGGCAAGAGATTCGAGTGCGTCGATCCCGACTCCGAGTACCTCACCTTCAAGGACATCTATGTGAAGATAAGCGTTATGAAGGACGGCGAGGAAAAGGACGTCACCTTCGGCGAAATGCTTGAAAGATACGAAAACGGCGACTATGACGCTTTCTATGCCGAAATAGAGAACGACAACGGCACGGACAAATCGCTCGTTGTCAAGGCTTTCCAAGCAATCTTCAAGCCGATTCTTAAAATCACGTCATCTATAATTAATTTTATAAAGAAGCTGTTTAAATAACACAGACGAGCCGCTCTGCAAAACTCGCAGGGCGGCTCTTTTTGCGTTTCGTTCGCGCTTATTATTGATTTTCTTCCCGCGAAATGATATTATAAAGGGCAACAGATTTTCGGAGATGAGTTTTGTGTTTATTCTGACGCTCGGCGAAAGCGATCCGTTTTTCAACCTGTCGGCTGAGGAATACTTTCTCTGCGAAAAAAGCAAAAATTTTTTCCTGCTCTGGCAAAACGAGCCGTGCATTGTAATCGGCAGAAATCAGAACGCGGCGGACGAAATAAACGGTGATTATGTCCGCACCCGCTCCCTGCCCGTTGTCAGGCGTATGACCGGCGGCGGGGCTGTCTATCACGATACGGGCAACCTCAATTTTTCGTTCATTATAAACGGCGAAGCGGACATAGTTGAACTGTGCCGACCCGTTATAGATGTTCTTCGCTCCATCGGCGTTGTGGCGGAGATATCCGGGCGAAACGACATTCTTGTCGACGGCAGAAAAGTTTCGGGCACCGCGATGTGCTCGCGCGGCGGCAGATCGCTGTTTCACGGCACGCTGCTGATAAGCGCCGACCTTGAGGCTATGTCCGAAGCGCTGAAACCGGACAAAAACAAGCTGATGGGGCACGGAGTGAAGTCAGTCAGAAGCCGCGTTGCGAATCTGTCCGAATACACGGAAGAAGTCAGCCCCGATATTATCGGCGCGATGCTGGCTGAATATATGACGGAGCGCGGCGAAGAAATATATGAACTCGGCGAAAGCGATATAGAAGCCATTGAGAAGCTTCGAGACAGCAAATATTCAACCGACGAATGGAACTGCGGCGCCGAGCGGTTTTCAAAAGCTGAGCGATCCCGTCTTAGCTGCGGGACGGTTTATATAAAAAAGAAAGCCGCCCGCGGGCGGATAGAAGATATACGCATTTTCGGCGATTTCATGAACATCGGAGATATTTCAAAGCTCGAAGCGCGGCTTCGCGGGGTGGAGTTCCGGCGCGAAGAAATAATATCGGCGCTCGAAGAAGCCCGGGTTGAAAAATATATTCCGAATCTGACCGCAGACGAGCTTGCGGACATCATAATGAAAAGCGAGTGATACACATGGAGAGACTCAAAAGGGCTGCTGCCATACATGATATTTCGGGCTTCGGCAAATGCTCGCTGACAGTTGCCCTGCCGATAATCTCTGCCATGGGCATTGAGGTTTCGGTCATACCGACCGCCGTGCTATCGACGCACACTGGCGGATTCACGGGCTTCACCTACCGCGACCTCACGGGCGACATGCGCCCGATCGCGGAGCATTGGAAGAGCCTCGGAATAAAATTTGACGCGATATACAGCGGATTTCTCGGCTCAGTCGAGCAGATAGACATAGTGACCGATTTTATAGATGATTTCAAAGAAAAAGACACTGTTGTGCTCGTCGACCCCGCGATGGCGGACGGCGGGAAGATGTACACGGTGTTTGACATGGACTTTGCAAAGCAGATGACGCGCCTTTGCGCCAAAGCGGACATAATCGTTCCGAACTTCACGGAAGCTGCGTTCATGCTCGGCGAGGAATACCGCCCTGCTCCCTACTCAAAAGAATATGTTGAATCGACGCTTCGCAGGCTCTCTTGTCTCGGACCATCAAAGGTGGTTCTGACGGGAGTTGCATTCGACGGCAGACAGGTCGGCTCGGCATCATACGACCGCTCGACAGACGAGATAAGCTACGCCCTCTCGGACACGGTGGACGGATATTTTCACGGCACGGGCGATGTGTTCGCGAGCGCGCTGCTCGGCGCATACATGAACGGACTGAGCCTCGCCAAAAGCGCAAGGATAGCCGTTGACTATACCCACGGCTGCATCGTGAGAACAAAAGAGGCGGGCACGGATCTTCGCTACGGCGTTGATTTTGAGCACGGAATACCCGATCTGCTCCGGCAGACAGGAATAATATAAATAAAGAAAAGGCAAAGAGGAGAGGAAGAAATGAGCTACGCAGACGAGGTATTTATCGCCAACTGCAAGGATATACTCGAAAACGGCACATGGGACACGGACTACAACGTCCGCCCGCACTGGGAGGACGGCACGAGTGCGCACACGATAAAGAAATTCGGCATCGTCAACCGCTACGACCTTTCAAAGGAGTTCCCGGCGATGACGCTCAGAAAGACCTTTATCAAGAGCGCAACGGACGAGCTACTCTGGATATGGCAGAAAAAATCGAACAACGTCAACGACTTCAAGGGGCACGTCTGGGACGCTTGGGCTAACGAGGACGGCAGCATCGGCAAGGCATACGGCTATCAGCTCGGAGTCAAGCACCACTATCCCGAGGGCGACTTCGACCAGGTTGACAGGGTTCTCTATGACCTCAAGCACAACCCGCTCAGCCGCCGCATACTGACAAACATATACGTCCACGCAGACCTGAGTGAAATGAATCTCTATCCCTGCGCCTACAGCATGACTTTCAATGTCACGGGCAAGAAACTCAACGCGATACTCAACCAGCGCTCGCAGGATATGCTCACGGCAAACAGCTGGAACGTCTGTCAATATGCGACGCTCGTTCACATGATAGCGCAGGTCTCGGGACTTGAGCCGGGCGAGTTTGTTCATGTCATTGCAGACGCGCATATCTACGACAAGCACGTTCCGATAGTCGAAGAGCTGATAAAGCGCGAGCCCTACGACGCGCCGAAATTCGTCCTCGACAAATCGATAACAGATTTCTACAAGTTCACGCCCGACAGCGTGCATTTTGAGGACTACAAATATCACGAGTTCACCGAAAAAATACCCGTTGCGATATAAGGAGCGAAGATGAAAGCAATAGTTTGTGCCGACATAAACTGGGGCATCGGCAAGGGCACGGGAATGCTCTTCCACATCCCCGCCGACCTCAAATTTCTCAAAGAAAAGACAATGGGCAGCACCGTTATCATGGGACGCACGACATTTCTCTCCCTGCCGGGGCAGAAGGCTCTGCCTGGCAGGAAGAATATAGTGCTGACGCGAGACAAAAATTGGAGCGCCGAGAATGTCACGGTGTGCCACGGCATTGACGAGCTCGCGGGCATTATTGAAAATAACGAGAATATATTCCTCATGGGCGGAGAGGCGGTCTACAACGAGCTGATTGACTCATGCGATGAAGCGTATGTAACGCGCGTGAACGCGGACGGGGGCGCGGAGAAATTCTTCCCCGACCTCGACCGCCGCGAAGGCTGGAAGCTCGTCGAGCGCTCCGCCGCGCAGGAGAGCAACGGATATATTTTCACATTCGACAGATATGTAAAAGAATAAGCTATACGAAACGGGATTGACGGACTGACCGCCAATCCCGTTTTTTGTTTTATTCGGTCGGGTCGGACTTTTTTCGGCTCTTTAATCAAAGATTTATTTTTGCGCTATCGCCGTTCTTGCCGCAATATGCACAAACAAAGCGCCCGACATTTGGAAATATTGACGAAAGAAAAATAATACTTTTCCGTTGACAAACGCCGAAAAGGATGATAATATACAACTGAGCTATTCGAGATAGCTCAGTTAGCTAACTTTTTAATACGGAGGACAAATCGTGATTATACTCGATTTCCACTCAAAAACACCTATCTACGAACAGATCGAGGAGCAGGTGATGCTCATGGTCAGGCGCGGCGTGTACAAGCCGCACGACCGTCTGCCCTCCACCCGCTCTTTAGCTTCCGAGCTCAAGCTCAACGTGAACACCGTAAAGCGCGCGTTTCAGGAGCTTGAGGCAAAGGGCGTGACCTATTCCCAACCCGGGCGCGGAGTCTTTATCAGCGAAAACGCGGCGGACAACAGCCGTGTGCGCGAGCAGGCTCTTTCGGCGCTCTCGACCGCTCTGCGCTCGGCGAAGGCAAACGGGCTGAGCGAAGCGGATATTGAGGAGCTTCTGAAGCAGGTCTACGCCGAAAACAAATGAAAGGAGCAAAGAGGCAAACGCCATGATTGAATTCAGAAACGTCACCAAAAGCTACGGCGATTTTACCGCCGTTGAGGACATATCCTTCTCCGCCTGTGACTCGTCCGTCTGCGGTCTGATCGGCTACAACGGCGCGGGCAAAACAACGCTTATAAAATGCGCCGCGGGGCTCTATAAGCCGGACTCCGGCAAGGTGCTTATAGACGGCGAATCCACCTACAATTCCGATGAGGTGCGCTCGCGGCTGTTCTTCGTGCCGGACGATCTTTTCTTCCCCGTCGGCTCGACTCCGAACAGCGCGGCTCGCTTCTACAAAGACTACTACCCGGAATTTTCATTCGGCAACTTCGAGCGTATGCTAAAGCTCTTTGAGCTTGACGGCGACGCGAAAATACGCGGATTTTCAAAGGGAATGCAGCGCCAGACGGAGATAGCGTTAGCACTCGCCTCGTCGCCGAAAGTCCTGCTGCTCGACGAATGCCTCGACGGGCTTGACATCGCAAAAAAGGACATCTGCAAGCAGCTTTTCATGGACTACATGGCTCAGAGCGGTTGCACCATGCTCATCTCGTCCCACGCGATAGCAGATCTTCAAAACCTCTGCGACAGGATAGTGCTGATATCCGGCAAGCGTATGCAGATGAACTGCTGCACGGACGATATCCCCTCTACCTGGCGCAAATTCAGGCTTCAGTTTGACTTTGAGCCGACGCGCTCGATATTCGGGAATATCGACATCAAAAAGCTCGACATCGATGGCAGGAGCGCCGTTGTGACCGTCTGCGGACACATCGACGACGCGAGAGCAAAGCTCGACGCATTGGAGCCGCTGTTCATCGACGAGTTCCCGATGGAGCTTGAAGAAATATTCTTACAGGAAACGGAGGACAAGAGCGATGAAATCTCAAAAGTCTTTGAATAATATTGCTTCCGCCGACTTAAAGCGCAGCTTTGCTTCAAATCTCGTCATACCCGCGCTGACCTTTCTCGCATTCACTGTGCAGGCGGCAGTATGCGCATATTTTCAGTTCAAACAGAAAGAAAAGGTCTTTTTCACATGGTTCAGGAACTCGCCCGACTCGCTTGTTTTCATCTCATTCTGCATTGTGCTCGTCGGCGCGATACAGGCGGCATACACTCTGCGGTTCATCAACATAAAGAATCAGTCAAATGTGTGGTTCAGCTTCAATCTCAGCCGCTCGACACTCTTTAAAAACCGCTGTGTTTCTTCGCTGACGCTCCTCGGCGCGGCGATAATAATACCCGGAATAATCAGTGCGATAATATGCTGCGCGTCCGGCTGCTCCGCCGCAAAAGTTCTCCCGGTAATATTCTATCAGTATTCCGGATTTTTGACGATGATGTTCGCGGGCTTTGCGATAGGCGCGCTGACGGCGTCGCTCACGGGCAGCGTTGCGGAGAGCATATTCTATTCTGTAGTGCTCATTCTCGCCCTGCCGCTTCTCTCGACTGCTTGGGACGCCCTTTCTTCGGTATTTCTGCGCGGCAGGACGGCAGTCTCCGGCGTGAATTACACCGGCAACATGGATATGCAGCATTACTATTTCAGTTTCTCCATCCAACGGGGCGGACGCGGGATAATGGCATTCTGCCCGTTCACGCTGTTCCGCGTTCCCGGAACGAGTATAGAGGATTCTGCAATCTCGGATCTGCGCGGATTCGGTCCTATCGACTTCGGTTACTGCAAGGACGGCTCGTCCCTGCCCGGGATAGGCGCATGGCTTCCGATACTGCTTTGGATAGTTTTGACCGCCGTATTGATCGTGCTCGCGCAGCGGATGTTCAGCAAAAAGAAGCTTGAAGAGCTCGGAGTTCCGGCGGCGAGCCGTGTACTCACAGCGCTTACCTCGGCGATAATAGTGTTCTGCGGATTTTCCGTTCCCGCATGGGTTTTGAAAACCACTATACCCTCCGTTAATACTGCGCTCACCGCGCTTTTGGGTATCGCCGTCATGCTCGCGGCATATTTTGCCTACACATTCATTGCGCGCAGGAATTTGAAGGCGGTTCGCAAGAATCTCTGGCAGTTTGCAATGCCGGTCGGCGCAGCGGCGATAATCACCGCAATATTCCTGACCGGCGGATTCGGCTACACCGCGCGCGTTCCCGAAGCGGAAGAGGTAGAGTATGTCACGGTGTCGATGCCGTTCAGCTTTGAGAGCGGAATGGCGCAAAACGGCAGTATACTCCGCACCGTCAAGGGCACTGCAACGGTTCTCAAGCCCTATACAAACTGCATAACTCTCTCGACGGAAAAGGACATAAACACGGTGCTCTCCATCCACAAGCTCATAACGAACGAGAAGAAGAGCGACGAAAAGACAAACACCCAGTTCTCCGTCAAGTATTATTTCAAGAACGGGAAGAGCATGGAGCGCACTTTCACGAACATAAGTGAAAAAGACCTCAACTCATATTTTGCCGTTGCCGACACGGACGGGGTAAAGGAACAGCAATATCTTTTCCTCGCCGCCTCCGACACAGAGCGCGAAAAGCTCAAAAGCGAAGACGTAAAAGCTCCGAATATGTCGAACCTGCAAGGCTATTTCTTATTTCGAAACTACGGCAATCCTCTGCGCAATAAGGATGGCGTTCTAATAGCGAGCAAGGACGGCAGCTTCTGCCGCGAGCTGAGCTCGGATGAGCTTGATAAGCTCGGCAAATGCATATGGAGCGACATATCGAAGAAAAAATATACGGATCTTCTTCGCGGCAGCGAAAAGGAAGTAGCATATATTTATCTCAACGACAGTGCCACATACTACGGCGGTCGATATGAAGAAAATGTTGAAGGCAGATCTGTTCTTGCGGCTGTCACGGACGACATGACCGAGACGCTGAAGTTTATCAAAGAACACGGCATGGCGGACGCGCTCGGGCAAAAGCGTGAAGTGAAGAGCTTCAATATTTACGACTGCCGCCGCATCATTTTGCAGGCGCAGGAGATAAACAAAAGCGGAAAATACGGCGGCACCGCGATAAACCCGATTTTTATTATGAGCACGATGTTCAACACGAAAGAAATAAAGTTGGTGACCAAAGCTTTCGGCGACATGGATGACTGCTTCATAAAGAGCATCACAAATCAAAAGCAGTCAGACGAGCTGTTCGCTCTAGCTCAAGGACAGTGTTACACCTCTCTCGGCGGCTATATCGCGCAGATAACATTCACCGACGGCTACAATCAGACGATGTACATTCCCGAAAGCGATGCACCGGGATATATAAAATGACGAGAAAAGCGGCAGGGCTTCAAAAGGCTCCTGCCGTTTTTGTTATACATATTCTGCTGTCATCTGAACTGTTACGGTGAAGCGGTCGAAGTCTATCATGATGTAGTTGCCGCCGTTTTCGAAATTGAACTCATGTTCGAATCTGCCGTCGGCGTCGGGCGTATATTCGAGCACTTTTCCGTTCATTCTCAGGCGGATGACCGCGCTGCCGGACTCGGTTTTGATATAAGCTTTCACTTTTATCAGCTTGTCGCGCGCCGATGCGCAGGAGAGCAACGGATATATTTTCACATTCGACAGATATGTAAAAAAATAAGCTATACGAAACGGGATTGACGGACTGACCGCCAATCCCATTTTTTTGTTTTATTCCGCCGGTTCGAGCTCCGGCTCGTTTTCTTCTATATCGCCCGCGAGACCTAATTTCTGTTCAAGCTTCGACTTTTTCTTATATGTCTCATTCCACTCCTGCTGAGTGAACTCATAGCCGTATGCAAGGAAGAGATCCTCGCCGCGCTTCTCCTGCTTTGAATAGCGCGCTTTCTTGAGCGAAACTACAATCCCCACGCCGAGCAGCGAACCGACGAGCGCCGCCGCAAACGAGAGCAGAATAACTTTCGCTCCCCCGCCGGCATAGAGCGGAGGCAGCAGCCCCGCAAAGGCGTCGTATTTATCGGTGACAACGATTGTGGAAGTGCGGAGAAGCCCGTATTTCCGGGCATAGTCAGTCAAGAATGACTCGTTGCAGATGCCGAATGCCGCGGCGAGAATACCAGTGAGCGTTGTACCGCCGATGAGCGCGAAAGGCGTTGTCTGCGGCTCTCTGACGCAATAGACCATCGGCGACATCGCCATGAGCCTGACATTCTGGAACACCTCGTTAATGAAGCCCGTGTTGAGCAGGTTTTCATCATAGACGACCATCGGCCAGGACTTGAACTTCTTGCCGACGAAGAGATAAATCATGCATATCCACGACGGGGTTATCATCACCGCGGAGAACACTGTGAGCAGTCTTGCGCTCTCCATTGAGCCCGCCAGCACGCCCTTGAATATCTCATCGAACACCGCGAGCGAGAGCGGACCGCCGACATCGAAACCGAGTGCGAAGCCTATCACGGCGCCTTTGAGAATGATATTTGCGGAGGAGGCGACTATTCCGGCGAGCTTATGCGCGAGCAGAGTCATCGGCAGAGCGTAGGCGTAGTTCATAACGAAAAACACCGCGAACGCAGAGAGTCCGATAACAACGAGCGAATCGCCGAGCAGGGTCATATTTTTAAGCTGCGGGCGGAATGTGCATATCAGCTCCTCGCGCTTTGCTTCGTCTTTTATCTTTGAATGGGCAAGCTTCAACAGCAGACCGAACGCCCATTCTATAACGACGACACAGACCTTGTGCAGGAAGGTCACGCACACGGTGCTCAGCAACGCTATCACATAATAGCCCATGAAGCCGATAACAGACGAGCCGCCTATTGTTTCAACGCCCGCGACCTGGGTGCAGAAAAGACCGAAATATACGGCGAGAACGCCCGAGACAAGCGCGGAGAAAAATCCGCCCGCATAATACGCCATACATATCGACATACCTATGCCGAAAAGCTGGACGGACATATACGAGACCCAATAGAGTCCGTCGAGCAGGGACGGAAAAACTTTTCCGAGAATAAGTATTATAAACGCGAATATCGCGGCGAAGAGCATGAACGGGAACAGCGCGGTCGAGGTCTTGACCGCGGCGCGTCTGAGCTGATATTTTTCAAACAGCGGTGCTTTCAGATACTCCCCCGCGCTTTTGTACGGATTTTCTGTGTTATACATCTTTACCCTCCTGCTTGTTTTTTCTAATCATAGCATTATATTAGCAATATTGCAACATATTCACTTATTTCATCGCATCTTTTTGTATGTATTTTAAAAATTTCTTGCAATCTGCACAATTTAAGCTCAGGACATTTGGGGATACTGACAGTCGACAGAATAACTCTTTGCTGAAATTTCATTCCGCTCGCGCGGCAGCGATGTGTTGAGTCGCCGAGGCGATTATCAAGCAAAAAATCCTACCCAAGGGAAAACCGTGGGTAGGATTTCTGTTTTTCGCTCCCATGCAAGGCGCGGGGAAAATTATATTACAGCTCGTTTATCATCGAGAGCAGGTCGACATAGAACACGCGGACATTATGGTTGACAAACAGACCACCGTTTATCGAGAGGTGGTCGCCGCTGAATGTCGGCATGATGTTCCAGACGCCCGTTGCGACTTCGCCGCCGCTGTAAACGGCAGAGGGCGCATTGAACGGAGCGAGAGCGGAGATTTTGTTGACGAGTCCGTCGTTCTCGAACCACTTTTCGTCGATGACATAGCCGCCCTTGGTGGTGCCGGTGAACTTGCCCATTCTGACTGCGCACGCTCTGAAGAGCCTATCTATATTGCCGTCGACCGGGCTGTAAGTGCCGTCCGCATTGCGCTCGGTCGCGCTGCACGGATAGGAGAAATAATAGACATTTTTGAGCGTCGAGATATTCTCATTCATCGCGAGAGCGTGGTCGATGTCCATATCATATTCCGCGCTGTCCGAAAGCGCTCTGTCGAGATGCGGAGCGGTGGCAACGGTGAGCATGGCGACAACCGCGCGCTCTTCGGCGGTGGCGTTGACATCCTTTATTATAGCGTCGCGCACGAGATAGGCGGTCGTGCCGTTATGCGGAGCGGCGAGCGCTGTGACGGAATATATCCAATCTGCCTTTCCGCCCGTGAACAGGTCGGAGACATCGCTGCCCGAAGCCTTGCGCTCGGCCTCGCTGCCGTTTGCCATAAGCTCAGCCAGAAGTCTGACGGTCACGCCGCCGAATGAATGACCGAGAAGATTTATCTTATCCTCGGCGCTCCACTCATCGATAAGCGGATCGGAGGAATAATCCTCGCCGTATCTGTCGTGGCGGCAGCGCTTTGAATGCTCCTCGCCGTAGTCGGTGACGGTGCCGGTCAGCTGGGCGTAGAGCTCGCAGGCTCTGTCCCATGCGCTTCCCGTCGGATCGACCGCTGCAGAATAGCACTCGAAGCCGCGGGCGTTGAGATATTGCATCAGATCGCCGCCGAACATACCCCAATAGGGCAGGAAATCGTTATACCAAGTGTAGCTGCCCCAGCCCGCAAGACCGTGAACGAAAACGTTGGCATACTCGGTATTGAACTTCGTGTCGTCAACCTTGACGTGCGGAATGTTGAGTGCAGGGAAGCAGAACATAATTACAGATACAATAAATGAAATTATTTTTGCCACATGACCATCCCTTTTTCATTGTTTTTGTCGGCGGTTATTCTCCGAACGCGCCGTTTACAAGACAATTATATATGGAATTTATTCCCGTTGTCAATCGGTTTTATGAAATAAAAACGGCTGCGGTCGGAGCAAATATATTGCCCGATCACAGCTGTTTTTCACCATTTTTCGCGCATGAGGCGTAGATTTAAAACTCTCAGCTCCTCTTTGCGTTTTTCATAATCCGGGCACCGCGAACCGACAAGCCGCCAGAACGCCGCCGAATGATCCATGTGTTTAAGATGCGAAAGCTCATGGATAATGCAATAATCAACCGTGCCCTCGGGTGCCATAACGAGAAACAGCGAGAGGTTTATATTCCCCTTTGAGGTGCATGAACCCCAGCGCGTTCTCGCGGAATTTATCTTGACTGAAGCGACCGTTTCGCCGAACTGATCGGCAAGCTCATATGTCCTGCGGACGAGATAATTCTTGGCGAGCGAGCGGTAGACTTCCTTGAGCGCTGCCACCGTATCATCAACCGAGAGCCCGTCGGGGACAAAGAAATTGCTGCCGTCAAAGCCTGCGCGTTTTCCAGGAACTTTTATCAGCGGATACTCGCGCCCGAGCAGGAGAAGTCCCGACTCCCCTCCCGGGACGAACGAATCGGAAATGTCTTTGCGCTCCTGCACCTTTGCGAGATTTTTGAGCACCCACGCGCGCTTTTCAAAAAGGAAATCTTCGATATGTTTGAGGCTCATTCGGCGCGGCGCATAGACCAGAACCTTTGCGTCACGCGATATTTTTATGCTCAGCGTCCTGCGGTCGGAGCGCGTTAATTCATACTGAAAACCGAGTTCGGGCATTATTCTATACCCATATCTGCCTTGAACTGTTCGGTCAGCTCGCGCATCTGATCTATCTCCATGCGGCGGCTGAGAGTGAACGCCGAGGCGTCCTTCGAGCGGCAGTTATAGCCCATGGGCACGCCCTCGAGGGAGAGATAATATTTGGCGTTGACGGGATAGAGCTGGCACTCGGCGAGAGAGGCAAAGCCGAGGAAAGCCTGGACTTTCTTCGCCTTTTCCGGCTCTTTTTCAAAGTTTTTGCACAGCCACGAATATATCTCCGGGTGGAAATTCGCCATAACGCCCGAGAATCCGGCGCAGCCCATTTTCAGCGTTTCAAGCAAGCTCGCGGAGTTGGCGTTGAATATCTTGAGTCCCATGCCGTCAACGGCTCTGAGTTTTTCGTTTATCATGCCGGGGTCGCAGCAGGTATCTTTGAGAAAAGTGAATCTGCCGGACTCGGCGAGCTTTTTGAGCACTGCGGGGGTCATAATGCGCTTATAGGGATAGGGACACTCATAGATGCCGAAATTGACATCGCCGACGGATTCGACAGCCCTGTCGATATTTTTAAGAAACACGCTGTCGTCCTCATCGGCTGAGGCGAATCTGTTTGAGATAAACACATAGGCGTCTATCCCCTCGTCTATGAAAGCCTTCGCCTCTTCTATCTGAGTGTCGAGATCATCCGCGACATGACCGGACGCGACAATTGAGATATTTTTCGGCGTATGCTGCATAACAAAATGCAGGAGCTCGAGTCGCTCTTCAAACGAGAGAAAGAATATCTCGCTCGACTGGCAGATGGCGAAAATTCCGTCGACTTTCTTCCCGGCGTACCAGTTTATGAGCGCTTCGACAGCCGCATAATCTATCTTATTGTCCTTTGTGAACGGCGTTATCATGGTCGGATAGACGCCGTTGGGAATCATCTTTTTCATTTTTTGTCCCTCCAATATGATCTCAGTTAAGTTTATCACATCGGCGGGAATTGTCAAGAAAATCAGGCGGACAGGTTGCGCCGCAGGAGCGCGAGCACGGCTTTTTCGCGCCGCGACACCTGCACCTGCGACATACCGAGCAGTTCGGCAGTTCGGCTCTGGGTCATGCCGCGATAATAGCGCAGGCTTATCATCTCGCGGTCGCGGTCATCGAGCAGAGCGATGACCTCGCGCAGGGCGATAAGCTCCGAGGCGGCGTTCTCGGGCGACTCAACGGGCAGGTCGATCTGCCCCTCGCCGTCGTCCGTGCAGGCGGTCAGCGACACGGCGGGCATTGCGGCGTTGAGCAGTTGCGCCGTCTGGGCGACATCGCTGCCGAGGCGTTCGGCGAGCTGACCTACAGTAGGTTCGCACCCGAGCTCGGCGGTCAGCGCATCCTTTTCGCGCATCGCGGCGCGCGCTTTTTCTTTCAGTGCGCGTCCGACTTTGACACTGCCGCCGTCGCGGAAAATGCGCTTTATCTCGCCGAGAATGACGGGCACGGCATAGGTCGAAAACGAGAATCCGCGCTCCGGGTCGAAGTTTTCGGCGGCTTTTATAATCCCGACGCAACCCGCCTGAAAAAGGTCGTCGTACTCCGCGCCCTTGCCTCGGAATTTGTTGGCGCAGGCGTGGACGAGACCGATATTCTTTTCAACGAGCTCATTGCGTTCAGCTCTGTCCATCGCCGCGTCCTTTTATAAGCTTGTCCATGGTAACGCTCGTGCCCCTGTTCGGCGCGGAGCGCACGCGCACCTTGTCCATAAAGCTCTCCATGACGGCGAAGCCCAATCCTGCACGCTCGCCGCCTAATGTTGTAAACAGCGGCTCCATCGCCTGGCGCACATCGGCTATACCGCACCCGCGATCTCTTATTCTGATGCGCACGAGTCCGTCGTCAAACAGCCCTACCCATATGTATATCTCCCCCACGCTCTCGGGATAGGCGTGGACGATGCAGTTTGTCACCGCCTCGCTGACGGCGGTTTTGATATCCGATATTTCTTCAACCGTCGGGTCCTGCTGAGCCGCAAACGCCGAGACTGCGACACGCGCGAAGCTCTCGTTGACGGAGCGGCTCTCCAATTTCAGGCTCATCTGATTGACAGGCTTTCTCCTACTCATGTTTATCCTCCTTGTTTCTTTTCTGCGACAGAGTGCACAGCGCCTGCATACCCGCAAGGCGCATCATTTTGTAATCGCGCTCGCTGAGATTCGTGACCTCGAGTCTCCCCTGCCAGCCCTGCAGAAGCCTATAGCGACCCATGACAAGTCCGACGGCGGAGCTGTCCATAAAGGTTACATCCTCAAAGTCGAGGCGCAGGATTTTCGGCTGCTGAGCCACGGCGGCGGCATCGATATCCGCACGCATTGCGGCGGCGGTGTGGTGGTCGATCTCGCCCGAGAGCAGCGCACTGACGCTCAACGGATTGGAAATTATTTCAACACCCATATTTTTTCCTCCTTTGGGGTGATATCTGTCAATTAACAGTTTGTACCGAATAACAAAAATTATGCGCGGTGAAAGAAAAATCGCATATATCGCTCAGCCGCGTGGAAGCCGCCTCTTTAGCTTGTCCGAAATAAAAAGCGGGACGGACTATTACCAACAAAGATAATAATCCATCCCGTTTGAAAATCCTGCCGAATTGCGGCGGATTAAATATTTTTATTTTCCAAGAGATATTCGCGCACCTCGCCCGCCAGGTAGAACGAGCCGCAGACAACGAGCGTGCCGCCGCTTTGCCTTATATCGTCGATTGCCGCGCGGCACGCTTTTATCGGGCTTCCAACAGGTGTGCAGTCGACGCAATAGTTGTTTGCGAGCCTGCTCAGAGGCTCGGGAGCCATGCTGCGGGGGTTGTCGGGAGCCGTCAGATACATTTTCTCAAACAGCGGCGCGGTCAGACGCAGATAGGTGTCGCAGTCCTTGTCACCCATGAGCGCGCACACAGCGACGCGCCTGCCCTGCGTGAAGCGCTCCAAAAAGGCCTTGAGCGCCGAGGCGCAGCCCTCGTTGTGACCGCCGTCAAGAATGATTCTGTCGCCGATAAGCTCCATTCGCGCGGGCATCACGGCGTTTTTCATTCCCTGCTCTATCGCTTCGCCGCTGACATTCAAGCCGCACTCACGCACGGCGGTGACGGCCGTCAGCGCATTTTTTATCATGTGGTCGCCCGCAAACGGTATGTGCAGCTTCAGCGAGTCGAAGATAACATCCGTGCCGCGCACCGTCTCATCGACAACGCGGCAGGCGCTCATGTCCGGCACGACAAGCCTGTTGTGCTTGCGCTCAGCGGTCTCGGTTATGACGCTCAGCGCCTCCGGGGACTGCTCGGGATACATGACCGTAACACCGCCCAGCTTGATTATTCCGCACTTCTGCGCGGCTATCTCAGAGAGCGTATCGCCGAGAATCGCAGTGTGATCCGTTGAAATCGAGGTTATGACGGAGACGAGCGGAGTTTTTATAATATTTGTTGAATCGAGCAGCCCGCCGAGCCCGACCTCGAGCACGACGACATCACATTTTCGCTCTTTATACCAGAGGAACGCGGAGGCGGTCAGAGTCTCAAACTCGGTTGCGACAATTCCGCGTTTATCGAGCTTGTCGCACGCCGATTTAACGCGCGCGACAACAGCTGCGAGCTCATCGGGAGGAATCATTTCGCCGTCAATTTGCAGCCGCTCGCGAAAATCGATGACATAGGGCGAAGTGAACAGCCCTGTTCTGTACCCGACGGCAGAGAGCATACAGGATATCATGGTGCTCGTCGAGCCTTTGCCGTTCGTCCCGGCGACATGGATGAAGCGAAGCTCATCCTGCGGGTTGCCGAGTGCGGCGCAGAGCGCCATGATACGCTCCATGCCGGGGTGTATGCCAAAGGTCAGACGCGAATGAATATATTCGATTGCTTCGGTTGGGGTCATCGTTTTTCCTCCGTAAAGCGTCAAAGGACGGGACATTTCCCGTCCTTTGCAGGTTGGTTTTTATGAGAGAATGTGCACAAACGCAATAAACGCCGAATTTGCACGGTTCTCACAACGCAGTATCACGCGAAATTATGCATTGGCGATTTTAGAGAGGCTGTCGTTAAGCATAGCAATCTTCTCATTCAGCTTTCTCGCCGCTTCGCGCTGAGCCTCAACGACCGGCGCGGGAGCTTTGGAGACGAAGTTCTCGTTGGAGAGCTTGGCGTTGATGCCGTCGAGCTGCTTCTGAGCGGAGGCGAGCTCTTTGTTGAGTCTTGCGCGCTCGGCTTCGAAGTCAACGAGGTCGCCCATGGGGATATATATCTTGGCGGCGTCGGTGACGATGCAGACTGCGCCGTCTATCTCGATGCCGTCCTCAACCTCGACCTCGGACGCGCCTGCGAGCTTCTGCATGAACTCGCCGGAAAGTCTGAAGGTATCGACATAGGAGGTGCTGATATATATTTTCGCTCTCTTTGAATGAGGAACATTCATCTCGGCGCGGCGGTTTCTTATCGCCCTGACTGCGTCCATAATCATGTTCATCTGCTCTTCCTCTGCGCTGAAGTTCAGAGCGTCGGAATACTGCGGCCAATCGGAGACCATTATGCTCGCGCCCTCATGCGGCAGGGACTGCCAAATCTCCTCAGTCACGAACGGCATGAACGGATGGAGAAGCTTCAGAACATTGGACATGACATATATGAGCACGCGCTTTGCACACTGCGCGGGCTCGCCGCCCTTTTGCAGGCGAATCTTCGCAAGCTCGATATACCAATCGCAGAAAACATCCCAGATGAAATCATAGAGCTTCTGAACGGCGATGCCGAGCTCGAATCTCTCGAGATTGTCCGTAACCTCTTTGACGAGGTCATTATAGAGGCTGAGCACCCACTTATCCTCGAGCGCAAGCTCATCGGGCAGACCCGCTTTTTCGGAGCCGTCGAGGTTCATAAGGATAAAGCGTGCGGCGTTCCAGAGCTTGTTCGCAAAGTTGCGGCTCGCTTCGACCTTTTTGTCGGAATATCTCATGTCGTTTCCGGGGCTGTTGCCGTTGGCAAGAGTGAAGCGCAGGGCATCTGCGCCGTACTTGTCAATGACCTCGAGCGGATCGATGCCGTTGCCGAGCGACTTCGACATTTTTCTGCCCAGCTCATCGCGGACGAGTCCGTGGATGAGGACGGTATCAAACGGAACCTGGCCGGTCTGCTCGATGCCGGAGAACATCATTCTCATGACCCAGAACGGGATTATATCATAACCTGTGACAAGGGTGTTGGTGGGATAATAGCGCTTGAAATCCTCGCTGTCGGTATTCGGCCAGCCGAGGGTCGAGAACGGCCAGAGAGCCGAGGAGAACCATGTATCAAGCGTATCGGGATCCTGATGGATATGGGTGCTGCCGCACTTCGAGCACTTGTCGGGAGCGGTTCTTGCAACGGTTATCTCGCCGCAATCGTCGCAATACCATGCAGGGATGCGGTGACCCCACCAGAGCTGGCGGGAGATGCACCAGTCGCGGATATTCTCAAGCCAATGGAAATAGACTTTCTCGAAGCGCTTCGGCACGAACTTTGTCTCGCCGTTCTTGACAGCGTCGATAGCGGGACCCGCGAGGGGCTTCATGCTGACGAACCACTGCTTTGAAACGCGGGGCTCAACGGTAGTCGAGCAGCGGTAGCAGGTGCCGACATTGTGGTTATAATCCTCGACCTTGACGAGAGCGCCCTCAGCCTCAAGATCCTTGACGATAGCTTTTCTCGCCTCGTATCTGTCCATACCGGCGTATTTCGGATAGTCATCGACTATCTTTGCGTCATCGGTCAGGACATTGATAACGGGCAGGTTATGGCGCAGACCGACCTCGAAGTCGTTCGGATCATGCGCGGGAGTTATCTTAACAACACCGGTACCGAAGTCTATCTCGACATAATCATCGGCGACAACGGGTATCTCGCGGTGGACTATGGGCAGGATGAGCGTCTTGCCGACGATATCCTTATATCTTTCATCATTGGGGTTGACGGCGACTGCGGTATCGCCGAGCAGGGTCTCGGGTCGGGTCGTTGCAAGCTCAAGATAGCCGCTTCCGTCCTTGAAAGGATAGCGAAGATGCCAGAAGTGACCCGCCTGATCCTCATATTCGACCTCGGCGTCGGAGATCGAAGTCAGGCAATGGGGGCACCAGTTGATTATTCTCTCGCCCCTGTAAATGAGTCCCTTTTCATAGAGGTTGCAGAAAACCTCATTGACAGCCTCGTTGCAGCCCTCGTCGAGGGTGAAGCGCTCGCGCTCCCAGTCGCAGGACGAGCCCATCTTCTTGAGCTGTTCGATTATTCTGCCGCCGAACTTCTCTTTCCACGCCCATGCGCGCTCGAGGAAGCCTTCACGGCCGACATCGTCCTTTGTAAGCCCTTCCTTTGCCATAGCCTCGACTATCTTCGCCTCGGTGGCGATAGAAGCGTGGTCGGTGCCGGGCAGCCAGAGGGTATCATAGCCCTGCATGCGGTGATAGCGGATAAGTATATCCTGAAGAGTATTGTCAAGAGCATGACCCATATGGAGCTGACCCGTGATGTTCGGAGGGGGAATAACTATAGTATAGGGTTTCTTCTCCGGGTCGGGTACGGCGTGGAAGAAATTGCCGTCGAGCCAGAATTTATAGGTTCTGTCCTCCACTTCCTTCGGATCATACTGTTTTGCGAGTTCCTTTGCCATAACATAATCCATTTCTCCGGCGAATAGATTTTACATGAACGCTGATTGCTCCGCGCCGGAGGAGCAGCGTTGATTTTACATTTCAGAAATCGGCGGCGATGCGGTACTCGGCACTGCATACGCCTTTTTTGGGGATTCCCTCTTTTCCGATGAATTACTCTATATTATCACATTCAGAAGCGTTTTTGTCAAGAGATTTAACGCTTTTTGACTTCACCGGAGGCAAAAATGAAGAACACGAAACGGCTTCTCATAAACACGCTGACGCTCGCCGCGACATCGTTTCTCATGCGCACGGTCGGCGTTGCGTTCAATGTATATCTGACCGGGCGGCTGGGCGCGGCGGGAATAGGACTTTTTTCACTCGTCACGGATGTATACGCGATGGCGCTGACATTTTCGTTTGCGGGTCTGCCGCTCGCATCGACGCGGCTCACAGTCGAAGATTCCGGAAAAAATGCCGGTCAGGGCGCATGGATAATGCGGCGGTGCGCGCTCTACGGGCTGACGTTCGGGTGCATGATGCTCGCCGCCGTATGGTTCGGCGCGGAGCTGATAGCAAAATTGTGGCTCGGCGACATACGCACGGCGTCGTCGCTTCGCATACTCGCGCTGAGCCTCCCCGCGGCATCGGTCGGCTGCGCGTTCAGCGGATATTTCACGGCGCGGCGCACAGTGCTCAAATACGCGGCGGTGCAGATATTCGAGCAGGCGATAAAAATAGCGGTCTCTATTCTGATGCTTCGATTCTGGGCGGCAAAGGGCGCAGAATATGCCTGCGACGCAGTGGCGCTCGGCATAACGATATCGCAGATAAGCTCGCTGATATGCGCATTTTTGCTCTACAAGTCAACGAAGCACCAAAAGCCGAAAGAAAAAACGCCCGGCGGGCTTCGGGCTCTGCTGCGCATTGCGCTCCCGGACGCCGCCGGATCGTGCGCGCGCTCGGTGCTGCTGACAATAGAACACCTGCTGATTCCCGTGGGCTTTCGCAAATCGGGGCAGAGCGCGGGCGGCGCGATGACGCTCTACGGAGTCATTCACGGCATGGCTCTGCCGGTTATCCTCTACCCCGCCGCCATAATGACAGCTCTCGCGAGCATGCTCGTGCCTGAATTTGCCGAATGTGCGGCGCGCAGCAACAGAAACAGGATAGACAGCATGGCGGCGCGTGCAATAAAAATAACCGTGCTGTTTTCGATGGGCACGGCGGGAATAATGTTCATTTTTTCCGAGGGGCTGTCGCAGTGCATCTACGGGGACGGGCAATGCGCGGAATATCTGCGCGTGCTCGCGCCGCTGCTGCCGATAATGTACACCGACACGACAGTTGACGGAATACTCAAAGGGCTCGACCAGCAGGTATATTCAATGAGATATAATATAATCGACTCCGCGATGTGCGTCGTGCTCGTGCTGATACTCATCCCGAAATATTCCGTAAAGGGCTATGTCGCGATACTTTTTATCAGCGAGATAGTAAACTTTTCGCTGAGCATACACAGGCTTTCAAAAGTTTGCACGCTCGAAATAAATATCATGGATTCGATAATAAAGCCCGCCGTCTGCGTGACGGCTTCGTTTCTCGCGGGGCTGCTGCTCTCCTCGGCGCAGGGCAGCGGAAAAGCCGCGCTGACAATCATAATAACTGTCAACGCGGCGGTGTATATTCTTCTGCTGATGCTCACGGGCAGCATCTCGGCGCAGGATATTATTTGGTTCAAAAACATCTTTTCGCGCGGCTCAAAATCTGAAAAAAGAGGGCTCTGCGCTGCTCGGATAAACGACCGTCAGCGTTCCCTGAGCCACTGATATTTCGCTCATTTTACCGACAAATTCATTGCTGACGCCGAGGGCGTATGTGTTCTTCAAGGTGCCGTTTTTGAGCTCATATTTGAGCCCGCTTATAGTGACACCCGATGAGATATCCGAATGGGAAAACACGGAGACCATGCCCTTTGCGTTCTCGTCAAAAATAATTCTGCCGTTTGTTATCGAAGTGAACGAAGTTTCGCGCGCGTCGATAATCGCAGTCATTCCGCGCCTCGACAGAGACGAGATGAGCTGGATATTCGCAAGAGTATGGTCGGCTCTGCCGCCCGATGCGCCGTAGAGAATGAAATTTTTATATCCGCGCATCACGCCCTCTGCGACCGCCGCGCCCATATCGGTATCGTTCTTTTCGCAGGGCAGGACGATAATATTCCGCCCGTTCGGAGTGTGTCCGAGGGAATCGAAATCGCCTATAACTAAATTCGGAGTTATGCCGAGATTCTGAAGATACAGCAGACCTTTATCGGCAGCGATGATGAAATCGCCCTCCCCTGTCGGGCGGATTCCGAAGAAGTCGCCGCCGCCGACTATATGACAAACTTTGCTCATAATATCACCGTCCGTTTGTTTCTCTGACAATTATATATCATCAATCATAATTTTTCAATCATATACGAAAAGCCGCCCCGGAATATATCCGGAGCGGTAATTTTATGCTGCATCTTCGTCTTCCGCCGGCGAAGTTGAGCCGAAATCGGGAAGAGTGAACGGGAAGCGGCGGGTCGTGCTCTCTGCCTCGGTGAGCTCGCTCACCGCCTCGGAAGTATGCTCATGAGTTACAGGCTCTTCGCTCTCCGCCACAGTACCGACATCGGTGTGCGGACGGGTCGACGCAGAATATGAGCCTGAGCCGCTGTTGTTGCTGCTCGGGACTGCGCCCTTTTTCAGCAGATCGACAGCGGAGACATGGTTATCGCCAATCTTTATATTCGTGTCGCCGTAGAGAGCGAGCTGGAGCTCACGCGCAACGACGGGATAATCGACGACCCAGACCGAAAGGCGCTGGTTGATTATCTTGCCGTAGTAGGTATAGAGCTGAGCGGAAGTGTAGTTGCCCTCGGTCGGCATGACTATCTGCTTTATCTCGTAGTTCATCCAGCCCTGAGAGAGCGCCTGGGTCATGAGAGAGAGAATCTCACTGCGCTTGTAGTTCGTCACGACATTGGGAAGGACGATATCGAGCGCGTTGTTGAGCTGACCCGCAGAGGCGTTCTGCGCGCTCTTGATGAGAGCCATGATAACGGTACGCTGTCTCGCAGTTCTGCCGACATCGCCTTCGTTGTCGACATGGCGGATACGGCTGTAGACCAGAGCCTGGCTGCCGCTGAGCTTGACGGAATCGCCGGCGCTTATTTTCTTTATCTTCGTTGTGGTGCGGTTGATATAATCCGCCTCATAGGGCTCAATCGGAACGGACACGCCGCCGAGAGAGTCAATAAGCTTCGGGAAGCTCTTGAAATCGACGCTGATATAATGATCGATCTCAATCTTGTAGTTATTCTCAAGCGTCTCGATGAGTGCCGCGGGACCGCCCCAGAAATAGGCATGGTTAGTCTTGCAGCAGCGCTCGGAGCCGTTGATGTTCATATAGGTATAGCAGTCTCTGAGGAAAGACACGAGCGTTATCGTCTTGGTCTTTTTGTTAAGCGAGAGCAGGATGATGGCATCCGAACGTCCGCCCTCTGCCTTGCCGGTCTCGCTGTCAACGCCGAGGAGCAGAACATTGATTATATTCTTGCTCGAATACTTCGCGCCGCCGTTCTTCGCCCACGCAGTTATGAGGCTGTCGATGCTCGAAGCGTCGCTGACATCGTACATTGCATCAAACTGCTCCTCGGGCGCAAAGGTGCCCTCGGGATCACCGTTGCTGCCGTGGTCGATGGTAATAAGTCCGAGCTTATTGCCGATATAGATGCCGCCGCCGATTATAGCAAGGGCGAGCACCACGCAGACAACGGTAATCGTAATTTTTAGATTGCGTTTGTTGTTGTCCATAAAAAACTGTTTAAATGTTCTTTTTTCTTTCTTTTTCATAAAGCAGCTCACTTTCAACAGTATTCGGCATATTGTATCACTTTTTGCGTCAAAAAGCTATACCAATCCCACAAATTTATTGTTTCTTTATTTTTGGCTGTTTACACAAAGCGTGCAAAATATAAAACGCGCGAATTTGAGATTTTACTGCACGGCGGCGGAAAATTTTTTCAGAGAATGATATCATACTAAAAAGTCCATTGATATAACGCCGAGCATACATAGAACAGATTTGTAGGTGTAAATACCGACAGTAAACGGCTATTGCAATATTACAAATCATCACAATCGTGTAGGGGCG
>ULWF01020598.1_pt1 | contig 49478 bp, 42 predicted proteins | sample 1960081 | NCBI WGS metagenome assembly ULWF01 (sample SAMEA4835805, study PRJEB28245) | human gut metagenome | biome: gut microbiome; material: fecal sample | place: Denmark | collected 2008
TTCAAAGGTTTGTTTATTGTTTACTTTTCAATGTACTCTTATTTGTGTTACCGATGATTTGTCGTGTAACGTTTTGTATTGTACTATACTTTACTTCATATGTCAATACTTTTTAAAAAGTTTTTTATATTTTATTATTTTGCTTTTTAAGTGCAAAATAATAAATTAGTAATTTCTTTTTTTGCGTGTTCACAATTTGTATTTTTTACTAATTTAATATAATTAAACTATATATTTTTCATATGTTATTTAGTACTTAATTATAATAGCACATAGTAAAATTAAAGTCAATACATTTTTTAAAAATTTTGTCGTTTTTTTGAATTTATTTTTATTTGCTTACTGTAATATCTATAATAGCATATTTTTATTTTGAAATCAATAGTTTTTTTGTGGTAATTTGTTCCAATTATATTTCAACTAATATAACATCGTCCCCTATACATTTTATTTGTTGCCATGGTATTACAATATCATTATTCCCTGAAAATATATTTAGTATTTTGTTACTACCAGGAACAATTATTGATGTTATATTTCCACTTTGCAAATCTGCACATACGTCTTGAACAAAACCGTAGTCTTTTTCCATCATTTATATTTATTACTTCTTTGTGCTTAAAATCTAACCCTTTTTGTCCCATATTTTCCTCCTTTTTATTATTATATTATATAAGAAGAAAAAAATTGATTCTTTATACAAATAAACTATTAGGGACGGGCTATTTTAGTTTAATAAATAACTATTTAGAAAAAATTCTTTTAATATATTCTTTTAATCATACTTCTAATATTTTCTTCTAAAATAGTATATTGTAAATTGCTAAACTAAAATAGCCCGTCCCTAATAGTTTATTTGTATATTCTTTTTATATGCTCTATTGCACTTTTTTCTAGTCTAGATACTTGAGCTTGTGAAATTCCTATTTCATCTGCTACTTCTACTTGTGTTCTTCCTTCAAAAAATCTTTTGTTTATAATCATTTTTTCTTTTTCATTTAGCTTTTTCATTGCTTCTGTTATTGTAATATTTTCTGCCCAGTATTCATCTGTGTTTTTATTATCTTTTACCTGATCCATTATATACAAATTTTCTGTTCCATCCCCATATACCGGTTCTTGTAAAGATACTGGCTCTTGTATTGCATCTAAGCTAAATGCTATTTCTTCTTTATCTACTCCTAATTCTTTTGCTATTTCTTCTACTGTTGGTTCTTTTTGTGTTTCTTTTGTTATTTTTTCTTTTACGCTTAATGTTTTGTATGCTAAATCTCTTACAGATCTGCTTACTCTTACCATGTTATTATCTCTTAAATATCTTCTTATTTCTCCTATTATCATCGGCACAGCATATGTTGAAAATTGAACATTTTGTTTTATATCAAAATTATCCATTGCTTTTATTAATCCGTATACATCCAACTTGAAATAAATCGTCTACATTTTCTCCTCTTCCATAGAATCTTTTTATTACACTTAATACTAATCTTAAATTTCCATTTATAAATTCATCTCTTGCTTCTTTGTCTCCTTCTTTTATTCTTTTAAATAATTGGCTTTTTTCTTCTGAAGTAAGTACTGGTATTTTTGATGTATCTACTCCACATATTTCTACTTTGTTTCCCATAGAAATCTCCTTTAAAAATAATTTTATTTTCATTATTTCCAAAGGCTTGTTTTTATATACAATTATCGTATGACCTAATTCGACATTTTTCTATTTAATGTTTAGTAAAATTTTAATTTTTGAAAACTCTCCTATAGCAAAAGAAATAGCCCTTAATAAAGGGCTGTTTCTTTTAAATTTGATTCTCTTCTTTGATGTAATAATTTGAAGAATTCTTTTGCTCTTAAACTTTGATTTTTTCTTAAACTTCTTTCTTCAATTTTTTCAAATGTTTCATCATCAATAAGATTTTCGGTAATTGCTTTTTTCAGTAATGTATCTATTACCTTTATAGATACATCATATCTTTCTGCAAATTGTACTTTTGTAATTTCAGGATTATTTGCAAAATCTTTGGCAAGTTGTATAATTTCTTCATCAGAATATAAAAAAATGATATATTCATTTCTTTTTTTCCGAAGAATTTCATATTTTTCCTTGCTTGTTATTCCTGCTCCTTTTGCATGAACAGATTGATTCATTTCTGCTTTTCTTTCCATCTTATTTACAGTTTTTTCTGAAACTAAATTTAATATTACTGCTCTTTCTAGTATTTTGTAAAAACATGATTCACTTATGTTTTCACATTCAATATAATAGCTTTTTGCAAATTTAGATTCAGAATATGCATAGCTTTCTGCTATTTTCTTGCAAAAATTGTCAATTTCAGTTGTTGTCATAGATTTACTTAAATCTTTAAAGCTCCGTTTCTTCTTCATATACTTTACCTCCTTATATTAAAGGTTTGTGTAAAAGTTTCATGTAATAATTATAACACTTTTACTGTAAAATTTCCACATTTTTCGACTTTTTTATTTATCCTGTTTTGCTCATAATTTCTTTTTTCATTTTTCCTATTATTTTCTTTTCTAATCTAGATATGTAACTTTGTGATATTCCGAAGCATGTCTGCGACTTCTTTTTGTGTTTTCTCTTCTCCACTTATAAAACCAAATCTTAATTCCATTATATTTTTTTCTCTATGATTAAGTTTTTCTATTGACGCTTTAAGTAATTTTTTATCTACTTCATCTTCTATTCTTCTTGATGTTATATCAGGTTCTGTCCCTAATATATCCGAAAGTAGCAATTCATTTCCATCTCCGTCTTGATTTAGAGGTTCATCTATTGATATTTCTGTTTTTATTTTGTTACTTCTTCTTAAATACATTAAAATTTCATTTTCTATACATCTTGAAGCATATGTTGCTAATTTTATATTTTTATCTGTATTAAATGTATTTACTCCTTTCATTAGACCTATTGTTCCTATCGAAACTAAATCTTCTAAACCAACTCCTGTGTTTTCAAATTTTTTAGCTATATACACTACAAGTCTCAAATTTCTTTCTACTAAAGTCTGTTTTGTTTCTAATTTTCCCTCTGGCAATTCTTTTAAAAGTTTTTCTTCTTCTTCAGTAGATAACGGTGGTGGCAAACTTGCGCTTCCTCCTACATAGTATATAGGCATATTTTCTATTTCATCGTCTTTGATAAATTTTGTGTATATTGTATTTATACTACCTACTAATATTTGCAGTATATTCATTTTTATCACTCCCTTCTATCATATCAAATCCTATTAACGCATGATATTCATCTTTTTTACTTAATTTGTAGTCATATATTCCTATAATTACTTTTGTTATTATCTCTATTTTTTCTTCTTGTTTTATTGTTACTTTGTCTGCTTTAAATCCTAATAGCATTCCATTTTCTTTTCCTATTGATTTAAATGGAATTACTTTGAACCTTGTTATATATTTTAAATTTTCATCTTCATAAACTTCTTTTGGCACATCACCTCCTATTATATTTTTTAGATTATCTAAAATACTATTTGGTAATATTTCTTTTAATGTTTCTTTTTCTACTATAATCACAGGCATTGATGTTATTGGGTCTTTGAGCATATTTCCTGTATCTAATATAGCTGTAGTTGTTATATTTTTTTCTCCTAGCCAAATTGTTATTTCATAGCTTATATCTTTTTTTCTCAATTTTGATTTTATTAATTTTAATGCTACCACTATTATTGTAAATCCTACTATTCCTCCTAATATTGCAATTTTTATCGGATATGTTCCTACATAACTTCCATTTCTAATCAATATATTTTGTGGTTTTATGAAATATAAAAGTGCAAAGGCGCATCCTCCAAATACAAATGATATTAGATAGAAAAATATTAGTTCTTTTATTAAAAGTTTTATTGTATTAGGGGTAAATGCTAAGTATATCATTATAATTGAAAGTATAATTTTAAAAAATATATTTGAGTATATTTTTAACACTCCCATATATGTTGCTATTGCATATATTCCTCCTAACAAAGATGATAAAATCATCATTATGTGTTTTTGTTTTATTTTTAATATGTAAGATGTTGCAAATAAAATAATATAATTCATGCACAGGTTTTCAATTAAAACTACATCTAAATAAACTGTCACTTTTTTATCACTCCATTTGACTTATATAATACAACTAGTTTTATAAATTTTCTGTCATTTCTTAGGCACGAAAAAAAGAAATAATCTACAAATGTTGATTATTTCTTTTTTTATTTTCTATTTTTCTATTTTTATCTATTTTATTCCTTTATTTCTTCTTAAAAAAGATGGAATATCTAAATCATTTGATGAATTTGAATTGTCTACTGGAGCTGGTATAGAGTTTATTTTTTCTCCCCATGCTTTATCTACAATGCTACTTACACTATTTACAGTTGTTTCATTATTTTTTTCAAATCCTGTTGCAATAACTGTAATTACTATATCGTCATCTAAGCTTTCATCTATTACTGCACCAAAGATAATGTTTGCTTCTGGATCTACACTTCTTTGTACTAATTCTGCTGCTGTATTTACTTCATGTAATCCTAAGTTTGGTCCACCTGTAATATTTATAATAACTCCTCTTGCTCCTTCTATTGATGTTTCTAGTAATGGGCTTTGTACAGCTTGTTTTGCTGCATCTTCTGCTCTGTTTTCTCCAGAAGCTCTTCCTATACCCATATGTGCCATTCCCGTATTTAACATTATTGTTTTTACGTCTGCAAAGTCTAAGTTAACTAATCCTGGAATTGCTATTAAGTCTGATATACCTTGTACACCTTGTCTTAATACATCGTCTGCCATTTTAAATGCTTCTACTATTGATGTTTTTCTATCTATTATTTGTAGTAATTTGTCATTTGGTATAACTACTAATGTATCTACTTTTCCTTTTAAACTTTCTACTCCACGATCTGCTTGTGATAAACGTTTTTTACCTTCAAATGTGAATGGTTTTGTAACAACACCTATTGTTAATATTCCCATTTCTTTAGCGCATGCAGCTACTATTGGTGCAGCTCCTGTACCTGTTCCTCCGCCCATTCCAGCTGTAACAAATACCATATCTGCTCCTCTTAATGATTCTTGAATTTCTGCTTTGCTTTCTTCTGCTGCTTGTGCTCCAATGTCAGGGTTTGCTCCTGCTCCTAATCCTCTTGTTATTTTTTCTCCTATTTGTATTTTTGAAGATGCTTTTGATAATAACAATGCTTGTCTATCTGTATTTACTGCAATAAAGTCTACTCCTTTTATTCCTGAGTCTACCATTCTATTTACAGCATTATTTCCTGCTCCTCCTACACCTATAACTTTAATTGTTGCTGTTCCATCTAACATTGTATTTTCTTCTGATCCATCCATCAACATGATTTTATTCCTCCTTTTTTTATATAACCTTTTTATGAATAAAAGAATTCTTTAATTCTTTCCATTATCGTTTGTAATATACTTTCTTTTGTATTTGAATCTATACTGCTTGATACAGATTTTGCAAATGGTCTTGCTGCTACATATCTTACTAATGAATATGCTGTTCTGTATTCTGGTCTTACAGTACTTACTAATCTTCCTGTAGAGATTTTTACAGGTATATTTAATATTACTTTTCCAGCTACATCACTTTTATTTATATTTGTAATTCCTTGACCTGTTAGTACTACATTATTAATTCTTTGTTTTATTCCTTGTGCTGCTACATCTTTATTTACTAATGAAAATATTTCTTCTATTCTAGCTTCTATTATTTCAATTAGCTCTGAACTTTTTATTGCTTTTGTCTTACTGTCTCCTTTATATGTGTTAAGAATTATTTCATTATCGTTGTCTATATATGATTTCATAGCTAGTCCATATTGTCTTTTTAATTTATCTGCCTCTTCTTCTTCTATATTTAATACTAATGAAATATCAGATGTTATATTGTTTCCTCCTAAAGGTATTGTATTTGTATAAATAAATCCGTTTCCTTCAAATACTCCTATGTCCGTATTTCCTGCCCCAATATCTAAAAGCATTACATTATCGTTTAATTCATTGCTATCTAATATTACATTTCTTTCTGCTAACGTTATTGGTACAAATCCGTCAATATCTATTCCTGCTTTTCTAAAGATATTAATAATTTGTTTTGCGTATTCTTTGTCTGCTAATATTACTTGTGCATTTAATGTAAAGTTAGCACTTAAGTTTCCTACTGGGTCTGAAACTACTTTTCCATCTTCTAATATGAATTTATCTGTAACTATATCTATTATTGTTTTTCCATCTGGAACCTCAACATCTTTTACTTGCATTATCGCTGATGATACATCTTTAGTTGATATTCCTGCATATTTATCTTTTGCTTCTTTTACAATACTATTTTGAACAATGGTAACATATTTTCCTGGTATTGTCACATATGAAGAATGTATTTTTAAGTCTGTTTCATTTTCTGCTTCTTGTATTACTTTTGAAATAGCTAAAGCTATTTCATCTTCATCAATTATTTTGTTTTTCTTTATTCCACTACATTTGTGACTGCTGTTACAAACAATTTCAATTTGGTTAAAATTGTTTACTTCTCCTACTACTAAGCTTACCTTAGATGTACCAATGTCAATTCCTACTATTATATCTCCGATAGCCAAGGTTAACTCCTCCATTTTTTTGTTTATTAATTCCTACATAGAATATTATATTTCACAAAAAAAGTCAATAGAAATTGTTATATTTTTGTAATATTTTTGTAACATTTTTGTAATAATGTCTATTTTTGTTTTATTATGTAAATTTATATAACTTTTTCTATTGTACTTTATCATTTTATCTTGTTATTTTTTTAGCATAACATAGATTTTATTTATTCTCTTCATTTGCTTTTTTTATCATAGCTTCTGCTTTTGCTATAATCTTTCTATTTGATATTTTTTCTACGTAATATCTACGTATAGTTCCTAAGTTATTAAACATTCTACCTACAAATACTACAACTGCTGCAAGATATATATCTACATTTAATTTTTCTCCTAAATATGTAAGTGCTATTGCTAATATTGCATTTACAAAGAAACCAGAAATAAATATCTTCATATCAAAATTCTTTTTTAGAGTTGATGTAATTCCTCCAAATACTGAGTCTAATGCAGCTATAATTGCAATTGCTAAATATCCTGAATATGTGTAAGGAATTGTTGGTATATTGGTTCCTATTAATGCTCCTATTACGCATCCTATTATTATAGCTATTAGTACCATTATTCTTCTACCTCCTTTGCATATTTAAATTGTAATTGATTCTTTTTACCATTATAAGCCATTATATTTATATTTTTTTCTTTTGTCATTTCTACACTTTTGCCCATTATTGTATAGCTATCTATAAAACCGCTTGTTTTTAATGAAATAGCACTAGATAAATATGTTTGGTCTCCTATTGCTTTTACAATATATGGAGAAACTATTCTTTCTTCATTTATTAGAATTACTCCATTTACATCTACTAGTTCTGTCATATTCAAAATTCTTTTATCATTTATTGATATTGCTTCTGCTCCTGCCAATTTTAATTCATTTATTAATGTTCTTAAATCACTTGCTTCAATTGATTTTTCTTCATTATCTTTTAGGGTAATTATTATTCCCTCTCCTTGTACATTTGTTTTTCCTACTAACAAATTGCTTTGTTCCAATTCTTCATCTAATAATTCTGAAGCTTCTTGATTTGATTGAATTTTTTCATTATATTCATTTATTTTTGACTTTGTATCTGTTAATTTTTCTTCTATTTCTTCATATTTTGTTTTCCAACTAGATAACATTGTTTGAAGTTCTGCTTCTCTTGCAGTTTCTATTCCTGTAATATCTGTTTCTTCTACTGTTTTAAACTGTGCGAACATAACAGTTATTAGTATAACACATATTATTCCTATTATAACAGACATCATTATTTTATCTTTTTTCAATATTTCTCACCTCGCTATTTTTGTGTTTTCATATATTTTGATGTGATAGCTCCTGTATATTTAGGTATTTCAACTTTATTTAATTTTCTTATTGTAACTACTATTCCTTTTTCTCTTAATAATTCTATATAACTTCCTGGTCTATCAAGTCCTGCTAGACTTTCTGATAATCCAATAGCTTTTATTGTAAATGGTGATGCTATTTTTTCATCATTTACTTTTATTACATTTCCTATACATGTAATTGCTGTTGTATTTACAAGTCTTTGTCCATTTATTGATATTGCTTCTGCTCCTGCATTTTTTAATTCATTTACTAGATATCTTAAATCTGCATCATGTATTATATGATCAGAAATGTCATCAAAAGTACCTATAGATTCTCTTGTTGCGTTTGGATCATCTTTTACTGTCATTTCTATACCTTGTCCAACTAAATTTGTTTTTCCTAGTAAGTTATTATTTAAAGTAATTTCTTCTTCTTTTTGTAAAGAACTACTATCGTTTTTTGTTGATTTTTCTCTTACTTTTGATAATTCTTTTTCTGAGTTATTTAATTCTTCTGAAATATTATCATATTTTTCTTTCCATTTTAGTACTTCATCTCTTAAACTATTTTCTGAGAATGTTTGTGCTACTGTAGAGTTAGTTGTTTTTACCGTTTTTACTTGGACACATATTCCTACAGTTAAAACTAAACATACTGCTCCTAAAGTAATTGCTATTTGTTTTTTATTCATCTTATTTCACTTCCATTCCATTATACTCTTTCTCTAAATATTGGATAATTTGTATTTAAGTCCATATTAACAAATATTTCTCCTGCTATTCCTTCGTTTTTTTCTAATATTGCTTTTATTGTTAATATTTTTGTGTTCAAATTACTATTATCTCCTAAATAAGCTGTTTTTTCTTTTGTTTCAAATATAATTTTATAGTTTTCTTCATCTTCTATATCTATCCTTGTTATTATATTAGATATATCATTATTTTTTGCTATTTCCATTATTTTTAATACTGTATTCATTTTTTGTAGATCTTCATTTTCTAATCTTTTACCTGCTTCAAATTGTGCACTTTCAGTTTGAATTCCTTGTAATATTGGTAATTCTAACTTATTTTCACTTATTTCTAATATATAGCCTTGGTTATCAATATATACAAAACTTGCTCCATATTCTATCATAAATGCAACTTGTCTTTCTACTATAGAAATTTGTAATTCAGAAGGTAATTTTCTTTTTATTGTAACATCTTCTATGTATGCATTTTCTTTTATTCTTTGTTTTACTTTATATTTATTTATTTTATATGTATTTTCCTCTAGTTGTACTTGAGATAAACTAATAATTTCATTTTGTGTTATCTTATTATTTCCTGTAACAACTATACTTTTTATATTAAATAGTGGCGAAAACATTGTAACTACAATTAATGTAATAAATAAAGCTATTAACATTAAATATTTTGCAATTTTAAGTTTCTTCATTCTTTTTATTCTTTGAATTTCTATTTCTTCGTCTGTTAACATTCTTTTTGTTTTTTTATTTTTAGCTTTTTTATTATTTTTCTTTTTCTTATTTTTTTTCGAATTATTTTTTGTATTGTTTTTTTTCTTTTTAGGTGTATTCTCTTCTCTTTTTTTATTTACTCCTATTACCATTTCGTCATCAAAAGAAAATAAATCTTTCCCTAACTCTATTTCATTTTCTTCTAAAGTTTTTTTGTGATTTACTTTCTTTTTATTTTTTACTTTTTTCTTTTCATTAGATATTTTCGCCATTATTTCACCTTCTTCTTAGGTTTTTTCTATTTTTATATTAGCTCCTAATATTCGTAGTTTTTCTTCTAATTTTTCATATCCTCTTTTTATATATTCTATATTATTTACTTTTGTCCTTCCTTTTGCACCTAATGCTGCTACTACTAGTGCTGCTCCTCCTCTTAAATCTCTTGCTTCTACTTGTGTTCCATTTAATTTTTTTACTCCCTTTATTATTGCTGTTCTTCCTTCTATTTGAACCTTTGCACCCATTTTTTTTAATTCTGACATATACTTGTATCTATTTTCAAATATATTTTCTACTATTACTGACGTTCCCTTGGCTGTTGTTAAAGTTGCACCAAATATGGATTGCATATCCGTTGGGAATCCTGGATATGGCATTGTTTTTATATCTACTGCTTTTATTTTTTTGTGTGATGCGTCTATTTGTATTTCTCTATTTGTTGTTATTATATTACATCCACATTCTTGAAGTTTATGGATTACTGGAGTAATATTTTCTGGTTCTGTGTTACATATTTTTATTTTTCCAAATGTTGATGCTGCCATACATAAGAATGTTCCAGTTTCTATTCTATCTGGCATTACTTTGTATCCAGTTTCTTTTAAACTTTTTACTCCTGTAATTTTTATAATGTTAGTTCCTGCACCGTCTATTTTTGCACCCATTTTATTTAAAAATTTAGCTAAATCTGTAATTTCTGGTTCCATTGCTGCATTGGTTATTGTTGTTACGCCTTCTGATAATACTGTTGCTAACATTATATTTTCTGTTGCTCCTACGCTTGGAAAATCTAAGTCTATTTCTGTGCCTATTATTTTATCACATTTGCATTGTATAAATCCAGCTTTTTCTTCAATATTTATTCCTAATTTTTTAAATGCTGATAAATGCAGGTCAATTGGTCTTGCTCCTATTTCGCATCCACCTGGATATGAAAATGTAGCTTCTTTAAATCTTCCTATTATTGCTCCTGCCATTATCACTGTAGATCTCATTTGTCTCATCATATCTTCTGGTATTTCTGTTTTGTTCATTTCTTTTGTATTAATTTCTATTTTACCATTATTCTTTTTTATTTTGCAACCTAATAGGCTTAAAATTTTCAAAGTTATTTGTGTATCATGTATGTCAGGTACATTATATAGTTTTGTTGTTTTTCCACTTAATATTGTCCCAGCAATAATAGGTAGAGAAGCATTCTTGGATCCAGATATATTTACTGTACCTTCTAGTCTATTTCCTCCTTCTATTATGTAGCTTTCCATTTTTTCTCCCCTTTCTTATGAATTATGTTGCTATATATTATGTTTTATTTTAAGAAAGGGTGAAAAATAGACAAAGCAAGCTGTCTATTTTTATAATAAACGCTTGCCTTGTTATTTTTCTTCTCTATCATTAACAACTTCATTTTCTTTAGATGCTTCAGCAATTTTTTCTTGAAATTTTATACTATTTGATTTCTGTTTTTCTAATAAAGGAGCATCTTTTGATAATTCTTCTTTAAACTCTTTTTCTCTGTTGGATTTTTTTCCTTGATTTTCAGAATTATCTGAATTAATTATTTCATATTGTTTCATTGCTTTTTGTAGCTTTCTATTAAAATAATATGTGTAGATTTTTCCAAACAAATATGTATATTGTGTAGGTATTCTAGATTTGCTATTTAATGTTTTTACTAATTCATTTAATTCCTTGCCTGTTTTTTTATTAAACATATCTCTTATTCCTTCATAATTATTATCAAAATGCATACTTATTAATTCTTCTCTTCCTATTATACTTGCAATAAATGATGCTACTTGTTTTTCTGAAGTATAAAAGGTTTTTGATTTTATCCCCAGAGCTTTATCATATAATTCTTGCTTATATGCAGTTATTCCCTCATTTAATTTAAATAATCTAATTTTCTCTTTTCTAAAGCATCCATGTATTCCCGACATTGCAATTTGTCCATTTTTCTTTTTATACCTATTATTTATATAATTTCTAAAAGTATTTTGTCTATAAATCCCTTTAATATTAGTTCTTTTTATATGTTCTTTTATAAACTCTTCTTTTTGTTTTTCATCAATATCTATATATTCAGTAGTTGCACAATGATCTATTTCATGTCTTATTGTCGAATCCATTAATTCCTTTTGCCTTTTAAAAAATACACTTCCTAATTTACTTATAGGATTTATTGCTATTTTATGATTATACATAAGCCAATTTCCTCTATTTGTAATTAATCTATCTATTCTATTGATGTATGTTATGCTATAATCTAAATTATTTACTATTCTATGTGCTAATTTATCTATATTTATACAATTACCAAATAAATCTTTATTCAATTTTATATATTGTATAATATATTGTTGGGTTTCTTGATTTATATTTTTATGATTCATATTACTTTTTACAAAATCTTCATATTCTTCTAGGTTCATATTACACTCCCCCTCTATTCTTTATTTTAACATATTTTCCATTGTTTTTCAAATTCATTATTTCGTTATATTTCTATTTCATAGTCACATTATTTTTCCTCACATTTTATTTAACTTTCTATACTTTAATAAACTCTTTCATAATGTGTTCTTCAAAAACATAATGTCTATTACATAATTCTGTAATTTTAGGTCTGTGCGTAATTATTACATAAGTTTTATTGCTAAGATATTTTTTAATCATACTTATCATTTTTTCTTCAGATACTATATCTAAATTTGATGTTGGCTCATCAAAAAAATATAATTCTTTATCTATTAATATCCCTCTAATTAAGTTTAATCTTTGCTTTTGACCTGCTGATAGTTTTATCCCTTTTTCTCCAACCATTGTTTCAAGTCCATTTGGCAATTCTTTATACCAATTTATTAGTCCTGCTTCATCAAGTAACTGCATTATTTTTTCTTCTGCAATCTCTTTTCCTAAACATAAATTATCTCTTATGCTTAAGTCAAACAATTCAACTTCTTGAGATACAAATACTAAATCCATTCTGCAATCTTTTTTTAATTGATTATTAACCAGTAATTCTCCTTTTTCTAGTGGATATAAACCGGCTAGTATATTCATTGTTGTTGTCTTTCCTTGTCCTGATTCTCCTTCAATACTAATCTTATCGCCTTTATTTAATATAAACTCTGGTATTTTTATTTTTGTTGAATCTTTTGTATATGAAAATATAACATTTTTTAATTTAATATTTTCAAACTTATCCAATAATTTTATTTTCTTATTATCTTTAAAATATTTATCTAATTGTTTTTTTGCTGTTTTATATCTTTCTGTTATATCTATTAATTTAACTAGACTGTTCAAATTTGAATACAATTTTCCAATTGCTGATAAATAAAATAATAAATATGGTAATCCATCTTCTCCATTTGAAACCATAATAATTGTACTAATAATAACTACTAAATACAAAACATCCATTAGTCCTGTAAATACACCATTTGCATTTGACCTTTTTCTTTCATTTATTTTTGTTACTTTTAAATATTCTTCTGCATTTTCTGTTATTTTATCATTGCAAAATTTAGATATATTTAATTTTCTTATAGCAATTATATTTTGTATAAAGTCAATAAAAGTTGCATTATATTTTGATTCTGCTTCGTTTACTTTCTTTTGAAATTTTTGTTTATTTTTTATCATTATATATTTTAAATAAACAGCTAGTGCTGATATAAAAATACATATCACACCAGTCATAATAGATTGTTTACAAACCATAATCAAAATAGAAGTTCCACCAATAATTAAAGGAATAACACTTATTTCAAATTGCCATGTCATTTCAAAAAAGTAAAATGATAAATTTGTTATTAGTTTATGTATATATCCTGTATGTGTATTTGAAATTTGCTCCATTGTCATAGATTGTAATTTATTAAAATAATATTTTTGTATTTTCGTTTGAGTTTTTTGATTATTAATATTATCTATGTATGATGCTATTTTTCCTGAAATAAGCATAATTATATGTGTAATTACAATGCAAATAGCCAATTTAATTAACTTATCTAATGTTAAAGGACTCGTTCCAAAATATGATAACACAAATGCTTCACCATAATCTGCTATTGAATACAATGTATTGAAAACTATTGAATATATGAATAATCTCTTTGGAACAATTTTTATTAACTCTTTCATTATCTTTCTCCCTTTGTTTTATATACCTTCAAACAAATAATTAAATAAATTTAACCATAATGGCACCACCAATTCAATAAACATATTTTTCTACCATTCTAAGTACTATTTCATTTTTTCAATTATCTCATTTCTTACATTTATTGTATTAGGGTGTAATATTCCTCTATTTTTTATTGCTTTTGGTATAGTATAATCATCAGCTATCCAAAGTATTGCTTCATCTAATCCTTTTTGTTTTATAATATTTTTTATGACATCTGCTTTATCTTTTGGTCTTGTTCTTTCCTCTACCTTATCTGCTAAAAATATTATTTTCTCAAAGGTTGTCATATTGGTAATTCCTGTAGTATGATAATAAATTGCTCTACACATTTCATCTGTAAAGCCATATTTTTTCTTTACTATGTCTGCTCCTATTATTCCATGTAACACACTTGTGCACATTTTATCATCTTTGCTTAATTCTACATTATTTTCTTCTGCATATTTATAATATTCCTCTACTGTCATTTCTTTTGCAATATCATGTGTAAGTGCTGTTAATGCTAATTTTTCTTCATCTTCTCCATATACTTTTGCAAGTTCTATTGCTTTTTCCATTGCCCCTATTGAATGAATATATCTTTTTTCACTTAATATCTGTTTTAAATCTTCTTTTATTTTTTCTATCTCTTCCATTTTGTGGATTCCTTCCTAATACTTTTATCCCTCATTTAGCATTTTCTTTACTTCATTTATTTTAGTTAACATCGTAACATAACCTGCATTATAACAATAATCTATTTTCTTTACATCAAATACGCTCGCTTCTGATACATCTAAATCTACTACTAAATCACTTGCATGTATTGCTTCTTGGCTTCTTGCTTCAAATAACAAATCTATAGATTTAAATGCTATTTCATATATGTTTTTAGGATCATAATTTAAAGCTGTTGCAAATTTTAATGTTAATACTTTATCTACACCTAACTTTTTTACTTCATCAGCAGGAACATTATCTAATATTCCTCCATCTACAAATTTATGTCCTTTATATATACATGGTGCAAATACTCCAGGATAACTACTACTTGCCCTTGCTGCTTTTCCTATTAGAGCATTATTTATATAGTAATCTCCCTCTAGGTCTGCATTTGTAAATACATATTTTTTGCACTCTACTATATCTACTGTCGGAATTGCTATTGGCATATTTATATCTTTAATGTTTTTTATTCCTTTTTCTTTTGCACATTCAGTTATTGCTATTTCTATATTTTCTCCTGATAAAAGCCCATCACCTAGTAATCTTCTAGTAGTTTTTAAATTTCCAGCGAAGTGCCTTGCATCAGCTTTCATTATTCCTTTTGAAAAGTATTTAAATATTTCTAGCATTTTTTCTGTAGTGTATCCCATTGCATATAAACTTGAAACGATACTTCCAATACTTGTTCCCGCTACTGCTTCTATTTTTATTCCATTTTCTTCTAATGCTTTTATAGCACCTATATGTGCTGCTCCTTTTACTCCTCCACCTGCTAATGCTAAACCTAATTTCATTTTACAACACCACCTATATTTAAATTTTTAAGCCCGTTCCTAAAATTTGACTATGAGTTTATCAAATTTACTATTTACATATTTTTTTAATTTTAGCATAAATTCATTTGGCTCTATTTCTCTTTTTGCTACCATATCTAATCCTTTTTCCCAACTTGCTGTTAGTTTAGGATTTAACATGTCTGGCATCGATTTTAATACTACATCATATATTACTTCTCCTTTTTGCGTAGGAGTTACTATTTGTGTTTTTGTATTTATTGCTATGTATTTTATTTTTTCTAGTTTTTTTATTATTTCTCCTCTAGTTGCACTTGTTCCTATTCCTGCACCTTTTATTTGCTCTCTTAATTCTTCATCTTCTATTAATTTTCCTGCATTTTCCATTGCTAAAATTATAGATCCAGAATTATATCTTGTTGGTGGATTAGTCTCTGCTTCTTTAGTTTCATAATTATAAACTTCTATTTCTTGATTTTTCTTTAATTTATTTAAAATTTCTAAATTATTATCTTCCTGCTTGTCTTCTCTGCTGTCTTTTTCCACATTTTCTTCATTAGTTGTGGATTCTTTTGTTTTGTTTTCTTTTTTTATTGGTTTTAATATTTCTAAATATCCAATTTGTGTACATACTTTTCCACTTGTACTGAATTTCTCGTTTTCTACATTTATTGTAACTGATATTTTATTGTACTCTGCAGGTGGATAGAATATTGCTAAGAATCTTTTTACTATTAACTTATATATTTCCTTCTGCAAGTCTTTTAGCTTTTCATAGTTTTCAAAACCTTGACCTGTTGGTATTATTGCATAATGGTCTGTAATTTTGCTATCATTTACATATTTTGTTTTTATTAAATTAGTAGAATATTTCTCTTCCACCATTTTATTTATGTATAATTGTATTTCTTCATCCTTAAAGTTCTTAGCTAATCCATTTAGATTTTTTGATATTTCTTTTGCAACAGCTGTTGAAATAACTCTTGCATCTGTTCTTGGATATGTAACTAATTTTTGTTCATATAAATTTTGTATTATTTCTAGAGTTTCATCTGGCTTTATTTTAAATCTTTTACTACATTCGTTTTGAATTTCTGCCAAATTAAAAAGCAAAGGTGCATTTTCTTTTTGTTTTGTCTTTTTTACTTCTTCTACTATTGCTTTTTTATCTTTTAATGATACTATAAATTCCTTTGCATCATTTTCTTTTTTGAATCCTGATTCGTTATATAATTTTAATGATTCAAACATTTTTGACTTTTCATTTACTTTCCATTCTGCTTTAAATGTTTTTCCCTCTTGTCCAAATTCTCCCACTATTTTATAAAATGGCGTTTTTACAAAGTTTCTAATTTCTCTTTCTCTAGATACTACCATTCCTAAAACACATGTCATAACACGTCCAACAGAAACTGAAGCTTTTTCTTCTTTTATCTCATTTGCTACTTTTCTTCCATATATAATAGAAAGCAATCTAGAAAAATTAATTCCTATTAAATAATCTTCTTTTGCTCTTAGATATGCAGAATCTGACAGGCTATCATATTCTGATTGGTCTTTTGCTTCTTTTATTCCTCTTAGAATTTCCTCTTCTGTTTGAGAATCTATCCATACTCTTTTTATTTTGGCTTTTGGATTTGGTTTAGCCATCATAAATACTAGTCTTTGTATGTATTCTCCTTCTCTTCCAGAGTCTCCTGCATTATATATCTGTTCTACATCTTCTCTTTGTAGCAAAGACTTTACTATATTAAATTGTCTTTCTACTGCGGGTATTATTTCATACTTCCATTCTTCTGGTATAAATGGAAGTGTGTCTAATCTCCAGAATTTAAGCTTTTCATCATATTTTTCTGGGTAAGACATTGTAACCAAATGTCCGACACACCATGTTATAATCCATTTATCTGATTCTAGGTAACCATCTTTTCTTTGTCCATTTATCCCCAATGCTTTTGCAAATTGCATAGCAACTGAAGGCTTTTCTGTTATTAATAATTGTTTCGGCATTTTTAACATCCTTTTCTTAAATATGTTAAAGTATTATATTTTAATAATGTCCATTTCTGATGTAAAGTTTGTATTTCCATATGGATAAATAATATATATTTGTCCATTTTCTCCTACCAAGAAATAATTTACATTATCTGTTACATACATTGCATTATTTATATCTCTTTTATAAACTGATTGTCCTGCTTGCATCATTGCTTGAGATATTGCATTTGCTCTCTTGTTTGCTTCTTCTACTTGTTTTTCTATTTTCTTATTTACTTCTTTTTCATCTATTCCTTGTTGTTCTAGTACTTCATTTAAACTCAATTTTTTTCCTGTTTTTACATCAAAATTATATGTTTGCACTATTACTCTTTGAGGATTATTTCCTTCTTTTAGTGTAGATTTTATTACTACTGATAATACATTATCATTTAAGTATGATGTATATTCAGCATTATATATAGTATACTCTTTGCTATTTGTTAATACTTCATTTGCTTTATTTGCGAATACAGTTTGTGTAATGTTGTTAAATTCTGCTGCAACATCTCCTTGAACATTAAATACAGGTAAATTTATATTAACATTGTATTTTTCATCTTTTTCTTCTTTTATATTACATGCTGCATATATAATATCTTGTTCCTCTAACCCTTCTATTTTTTGTATGTTTGAAGTTTCATAATCTTGACTATTAAATGAATTGTCAAATAAACTATCAAATTCTTCTTTTAACACTTCAGGATCTATCACTCCATTTTCATCTATTGTTGTATCTACCTGATTTGCCACAATATTTGTATTTTTATTTTTACTTCCAAAAATTTGATAATATACTCCTGCTATAATTGCGATAATACATATTGCACTAATTATCACATATAATATAACTCTTTTTTTCATTTTTTCTTCCTTTCTCAATTAAGGACAGTCCCCAATTGCTACTTTTTCCCAGTTAGGGACTGTCCCTAATTTGGAATTTTCATTTTTTCATATTATATCATTTGTTTTTTTTCAATGCAATAATAACTTCCTTATTTTACGCTATTTTATTTATATTAAGATATTCTTATTTTAATTGACTATTATATTATTTTGTAGTATTATATAATGGTAAAAAATAAGGAGGAAATACTATATGTTATGTTCTATTTGTAATAAGAATACAGCTGTTATTTTTATTAATAAGCAAATGCCTGACAATTCAATAGCAACAGAAGGCTTTTGTTATGAATGTGCTAAGAAAAAAGGAATTGCTCCTCTTGACTCTTTAGCAAAACAAGCAAATATCTCTGAAGAAGATATTAAAAATATGACTGAACAACTAGAAAATATGTTTAAAGATATGTCTGGAAATATGGACATGGATTTTAATTTTAATATAGATTCTGTTAATGACTCTGATGAAGCAGATGGTGGTTTAGATGATTCTGATTCTCCTAATGCTATTCCTTTAGGAGCTATATTTAGCAGTATGTTTGGAAAAAGGACAGACTCTGATTCTTCAGATTCTTCATCTAGTTCAGAAAAGAAAAAAGTAAAAGTTGATAAGAAGCCAAAAGATAAAAAAAGAAAGACTCTTGATACTTTTGGTACTAATTTAACATTTAAAGCTAGAAATAATCAAATCGATATGGTAATTGGTAGAAATAAAGAAATTCAAAGAATGATACAAATTTTGAATAGACGTTCTAAGAATAATCCTTGTTTAATTGGTGAACCTGGTGTAGGAAAAACTGCAATTGCACAAGGTTTAGCTTTAAAAATAGCTTCTGGAAAGGTTCCTGCAAAATTGTTAAACAAAGAAGTATATCTTTTAGATATGACGGCGATTATTGCTGGTACTCAATTTAGAGGTCAATTTGAATCAAGAATGAAAGCTATTATGGATGAATGTAAATCTCTTGGAAATATTATTTTAGTAATTGATGAGATTCATAATATTATTGGTGCTGGTGATGCTGAACATTCTATGAATGCTGCAAATATTTTAAAACCTGCACTTGCTAATGGAGAAATTCAATTAATAGGAACAACTACTTTGAAAGAATATCGTAAATACATAGAAAAAGATACTGCTTTAGAGCGTAGATTTCAACCTATTATTGTCGAAGAACCTTCTATCTCAGATTCTATAGATATTTTAAATGGTATAAAAAAATATTATGAAGATTTTCATAAAGTAAAAATTTCAACAGATGTTATTAAACAAGCTGTTATTATGTCTGAAAAATACATTCATGACAGATTTTTACCTGATAAAGCAATTGATATTTTAGATGAAGCTTGTTCTCGTATTAATTTAAATAATAAAGATTTATATAAATTAGAAGTGTTAAAAAATGAACTTGCTGAAGTTCAAGAGCAAAAGGAGGAAGCTGCTCAAGCAGACTCTACAGAAGACTACCAAAAAGCCGCAGAGCTTAAGGCTAAGGAATGCAGTTTAATAGAACAAATAGATAAAATTAATAAAACTTTAAAATTAACTCAATTAACTGTTCAAGATATAGCTGAAGTTATTGAAAATTGGACAAAAATTCCTGTTAAAAAAATAACAGAAGAAGAGACTTTAAAATTATTAAGTCTAGAAAACAATCTTCATAAAAGAGTTATTGGTCAAAACGAAGCTATTGAAGCTGTTGCCCGTACTATTCGTAGAAATAGAGCAGGTTTAAAAAGTACTAAAAGACCACCTTCATTTATATTTGTTGGTCCTACTGGTGTTGGTAAAACTGAACTTGCTAAAAGTTTAGCATATGAAATGTTTGGAGATGAAGATTCTATTATTAGAGTAGATATGTCAGAATATATGGAAAGTCACTCTACTTCTAAATTAATTGGTTCTCCTCCAGGTTATGTAGGTTATGATGATGCCGGTCAATTAACTGAAAAAGTAAAAAGAAACCCTTATTCTATTGTGTTATTAGACGAAATAGAAAAAGCTCATCCTGATGTATTCAACATACTTCTTCAAGTTTTAGATGATGGTAGACTTACTGACAATCAAGGAAATACAGTAAGTTTTGAAAATACAATCATTATTATGACATCAAATGCTGGTTCAAATTTAAATACAAATTCAATTGGTTTCGGTGGAACAAATATCGGAAATAAAAATAAAATTTTAGATGCATTAAAAACTTCATTTAGACCAGAATTTTTAAACAGAGTAGATGAAATAGTTGTTTTTGAATCTCTAAATAAAGAACAATTATTGCAAATAGTAGACTTGATGTTACAAGATACTAAAAAAGCTTTGGACGATAAAGATATTTCTTTGGATATAACAAAAGAAGCTAAAGAATTTTTATTAGAAAAAGGTACTGACTTGAAATATGGAGCAAGACCTTTAAGAAGAGCTATACAAAGATACATAGAAGATGAACTATCTGATAAAATATTAAGATCTGAATTAAAAAATGGTCAAAATGTTAATGTTTCTTTAAAAGATAACAATTTGTATTTTGAAATAAAAGATTAATTAAAAGTAATAACAAATGCATTATTAGGAGGAAAATATGAGTAAAATAAAACATTTGTGTAAACATATACCAAATGCACTAACTATACTAAGATTTATATTAATACCATTTATTATTGTTTATATAGTAAAAGAGCAGTATCTTGTAGCATTTATATTTTTAACTTTATCTGGGCTTACTGATGTTCTTGATGGATTTATTGCTAGAAAATTTAATTTTATAACTAACTTTGGTAAATTAATTGACCCTTTGGCAGATAAGACTACTCAAGTTTCAATATTAGTAACACTCGCTTTAAAAAATATAATTCCTATGTGGATTTTATTTATTGTATTTATCAAAGAATTTGTTATGATTTCTGGAGCATCTTTCCTTTATGGAAAAGAACTTGTAGTTTCTAGCAAATGGTATGGAAAATTAGCGACAGTATTATTTTACTTAGCAATTGTTTCTTCATTTGCAATAAAATATTGGAACAACATAGCTTCTGTTCCAGAAAATAGTGTTGCATTACTTCCACAATTTGATATTTATATTTACTATTTAGCTTTAGCAGCAACTATTTTTTCTTTGATTATGTATTATATAACTTTTTACAAACAAGGATATTTGAAAAAAGAAAATTTGAAACTTATGGATGAAAATAACAATAAAACTAAATAGAAAGCGAGCCTAATATTTAATAAAAAATATTAGGCTCTTTATAATTACTCATAATCTTCAATAGTTGAATTTAACTCTTCTTTTCCTACTACTTGTATGCCTTCTTTTAATTTTGCTAAATCTGTTTCTGGCAAATAACTAGTTACAATATGAGTCATTTCTTTTAATGTTTCTTTTCCAAACAAATCAATTGTATATATTGCTAAATATCCATCTTTTTCTCTTAACATATAATGTTCATCACATATTCCATCAACATTTTTTTCAAATATAACTTCATTACTTGTAAACTTTTCTATATTATAATCTTTATATTTTTCTTTAATTTCATCTTCAGTTTTATTAACTAATTCTTTGGGAATTTCTATTGTTCTACTATTTTCATGTCCACATGAATTATATTTTGTATTAAATACAAAAACAGTTGAAGGTGAAGTTTTTTCTTCTGATGCTGCTGTTGAAATCACTTCTATATTAACACTAGCATTTTCATTTTTTTTAGCTATTTGTTCTGTTTTATTTACCTTTGTATTTTTATTTGTAAAAAATATAACTATTATACCTGCCACTATAGCTAAAATTGCCGTAACCATAATTCCTATAATGTAACTTTTCTTCATACTTATCTTTCCTTTGCTTTTTTATTTATTATTCTATTTTTTTTGAAATTTATACCAATTTTCTATTTTTTTATAAATTCTTCTATGTTAATATTCCCTCTAATATTAACATTTATTGATATTTCACCCATTTCATCTGTTCTATAGATTTCTGTATTTATCGTTTTCAAATTTTCAATTGTAACATTCGAAGGATGTCCAAATTTATTATCTTTTCCTACACCTATCACTGCATACTTAGGCTTTACTATATTTATAAATTCTTTCGTTGAAGATGTCTTTGAGCCATGATGTGCAACTTTTAAAATTGTAGATTTTAAAAACTCTGTATTTTCTTTATATTTATCTAAAATTTCTTTTTCTGCGATTTCTTCTATATCTCCTGTAAATAACATTGAAAAATTTATGTATCTTAACTTAAATACTAAAGAATTGTTATTTATTGCGTTTTGAATAACCATTTTTTCCCTGTTTATTGGCCACAAAACATCAATATATAAATTCTTTTCTATTGTTATTTTTTCTCCAGCTCCTACTACTCTTATATTTATTTTCTTATCTTTGGCTATTTTTATAAATTCTTTATAATTTTCATATTCTTCATATTGCTTACCTATTATTATATTTTTTACTTTTAAATTTTTTAAAATATACATTAACCCTCCACAATGATCTGAATCAAAGTGTGATACTATACAATAGTCTATTTTATTTATTTTTTTATCTAACAAATATGGTAATAATGTTTGTTTACCTATATCATAGTTTTCGTCTTTACTATTTCCTCCTCCATCAATTAATATAATTTTATTTTTAGGAGTAACAATACATGTGCTATCACCTTGTCCAACGTCTACAAAATATATTTTCAAATTGCTTTGTTTAATATTTGAAAAGTATTTTATAGGATTTATTATTACCAAAATAATCAAAATTGCTATTACTTTATTTTTTAGTTTAATACTTATTCTTATTTGAATTTTTTCTTTTATTATTATAAATACTAGTAAACAGTAATATAAAAATATAAATTTAAGTGTTGGCGTTATTATAAAGATTTTTGAAAATGGAAGATTTGCACATGCTTTTGCAGTATTTAAAAATAATATAATTAACAGATTTAATATTTTAGAAAAAATATTTGCAATAGGAAAAAATATTAAAGATATTATAATTATAGAAAAACCTAATATAATAATTATTCCTATAATAGGTCCTGCTAAAAGATTTGATATAAAAAATGTTAATGATATTATATTAAAATTGTACATCATTATTGGTATTATAACTATATTTGCAGATATTGTTATAAGTATAGAATTTGCTTTATTATAAATTTTTTCTTTTATAATTGGATATAGATATACAATTCCTATTGTTCCTGCATATGAAAGTTGTAAACCTACATCAAACAAGCAATATGGATTCATTATTATAATTACAAGTAAAGAAAGATTTAATGACGAAAATACGGATATTCTTCTGTAAAAAATACCTCCTAAAATTAAATATATTGTCATTGTTCCTGCCCTTAACACAGATGGAGTAGCACCTGTAACTAATATAAAAAACAGAATTAATAACATCACTATTATTTTTGAAAGTTTTTTATGTATTTTTACTTTTGTTATTATATAATTTACTGCAAGTAAAACATATGATACGTGAAGTCCAGAAACAGCAAGCATATGCGTTAGATTGCTGTTTCTAAAATCTTCTTTGGTTTCTTCATCTATTTCATCTGTATCTCCTATTAATAAACCGATTAACAAACAAGCCTTTTTATTTTCCAATAATTTTTTTGATTGATTTTTTATTACATTCGCTGTCTTGTTCGCAATCATACTTATTATATTTACATTATTTTCTTTTAGCCTTTTAGTATTTTTAGTTGTTACTATTCCATAAATTTTCTTTGTTTTTAAATAAAACCTATAATCAAACCCTCCTGGGTTTCTTCTCTCTTTAGCTAATTTAAAATTTCCTACTAATTCTATTTTATCTCCATATTTTAACGTTTCTTTTCCCTTTTTAGTATATAAAATAACTTTTGTGTTTTTGTACTTTTTATTGCTATTTATTGTATCTATTTTTAAAATGTACTTTGTCTTGTATTCTTTTTCTTGAGAATCAGATACTATTGTCCCTATTATGCTTATTTCATCATCTTCATTAATATTTTTATATTTATTTTCAAATATGCCTTCATAATATTTTATTTGAGCAAAAGCTACTATTAGTATTACTAAAAAAATTAGTATCTTAATATGTACATTTAAGACACTATAATAAGCCTTTATTTTTTTACTTTTTATAAATTTTAAAATTTTCTTTTCAAAAATTATAAATATAAGTAATATTAAAGATATAAAAAGCACAAATGAGGCTATACTTATTTGTAAGTATAGCCCCAATATAATTCCTATTATCCATGCAATCACTATTATAAATAAAATCATATTCTCTCCTATTTAAATTTTGATTGCCCCCTATTTTATTAAATAATTCTTCTTGCTGTAGAATATCTTGTATTATAACTTCCTGTTAATAATGTTGAAAGTTTTACACAATATCCTGTTCCTGAAGATGCATGTATGAAGTTTCCATCTCCTACATATATTCCACAATGTCCTATTCCATCCATTGTTTGATAATCTTTAAAAAATACTAAATCTCCTGGTTGTAAATTTTCTTTTGCAACATATGTACCTTTTTTAGATTGTGCTGTTGCTGAGTGGCTTAATGATATTCCAAAGTGTTTAAACACATACATTGTAAATCCAGAACAATCAAATGTAGAAGGTCCTGATGCTCCATACACATATTTACATTTCAAATATTGTTTTGCATAATTTACAACTTCTTCTCCTTTAGATGTAACTACATTATTAGTTGTTGTTTGTTCTTGGTTATTTGTTCTTTCTTCTGAACTTCTTGTTGTTGATTCTTCTGTCTTTTTACTTGACAACAATCTTTTTGCTATATATCCTGTTTTTCCACTTACTTTTACTTGGTACCAATCATTTATTTCACCTGTTACTATTACTGATGAATTTAATATTAATGAATCTACTACTTCATAATTTGTTCCTGCACCTTTTCTCATATATATTGATGCTGTGTTTACATACATTGTTTTTTCTGCAACTGGTGTTACTTTTGGTTCTTCTGTTTTTGTTTCAGTTGTAGTTGTTTGTGTATTTTGTTCTTCTGTTTTTTCTGTTTTGTTGCTTTCTTCTACTTTTGGTTCTTGTGAATTTACTTGTTCATTATTTGATTGAGTATCTAAATTTGCAATATCTACACTGCTTGTTAGAATCCAACCTGTTAGCTCTTCTGTTTCAACATATATCCATCCATTAACTTCACTTTTTATAGTTACTTTTGAATCTTTTTTCAAGTTTGTTAATATATTAGAATTTATTAATGGTAATATATAACAATTTGTATCTTTAATAATTTTTAATTCTTTATTTATATATGATGTATTTTGATTATTTGTTTCTTCTTGTTGTTCTTCTATTACTGTTGTTTCCGTAGGAGTTTGAGTATTTGTTGTTTGGTTAGTATTGTCTACATTCTCCTCTTCTACATTATTATTTGAAACTTCCTCGCTTACTTTAATATAGTCTTTACTAACATATCCTGTTTTGTTATTAACTTTTACTTTATACCAATCTCCAGCTTTTTCTATTACTTCTAATTTTTCCCCTAAATTTAATAAGCTTAGAACATCAGAATCTGTTGACGCTTCTTTTCTTAATTTTAAAGTATCTGTATTTACTGTTGCTGTTGTAGCCATACTTTTATTACTTACTAATATTATTAATACCGCTAATATAATTCCAACAATAATTTCTTTTTTACTTTTCATTAAATTTAACCATCCTTTCAATTTCTATATTTTATTATAGAAATTTACGAGTATAGTATATATGTAAATTACAAAAAAGTCAATTGTTTCAGCGTATAAAAAGCATAAAAATAAAGGACTGTATAATTACAATCCCTTATTTCTTATTATATTAATTATTCTTTGATATCAGCTACGACACCTGAACCAACTGTTCTACCACCTTCACGGATAGCGAATCTTAGTCCTTTTTCAATAGCGATTGGAGTAATTAATTCGATTTCCATATCTACGTTATCTCCTGGCATAACCATTTCTGTTCCAGCAGGTAATTTAATAACACCTGTAACGTCTGTTGTTCTGAAATAGAATTGTGGTCTATATCCATCGAAGAATGGTGTATGTCTTCCACCTTCTTCTTTAGTTAAAACGTAAACTTGAGAAGTGAATTTTGTATGTGGATGTATTGTTCCTGGTTTTGCTAAAACTTGACCTCTTTCGATGTCTTTTCTATCAATACCTCTTAATAATACACCAATGTTGTCTCCAGCTTCTGCTTGGTCTAATAATTTTCTGAACATTTCAACACCTGTTACAACGCTCTTGCTAACTGGTTTGATACCAACGATTTCTACTTCGTCTTGTAATTTTACAGTTCCTCTTTCTACTCTACCTGTAGCAACTGTTCCACGTCCTGTAATTGTGAATACGTCTTCTACTGGCATTAAGAATGGTTGGTCAACTGGTCTTTCTGGTGTTGGGATGTAGCTATCAACTGCATCCATTAATTCTTTCATGCATGCATATTCTGGTGCGTTTGGATCTGTTGATGTAGATTCTAGAACTTTTAATGAAGAACCTTTTATAATTGGAATTTCGTCTCCTGGGAAACCATATTCTGTTAATAGGTCTCTAACTTCCATTTCAACTAATTCTAATAATTCTGGATCGTCAACCATATCGCATTTATTTAAGTAAACAACGATATATTTAACACCAACTTGTCTTGCAAGTAAGATGTGCTCTCTTGTTTGAGGCATTGGTCCATCAGCTGCAGAAACAACTAATATTGCTCCGTCCATTTGTGCAGCACCTGTGATCATGTTTTTAACATAGTCAGCATGGCCTGGGCAGTCAACGTGTGCATAGTGTCTTGCATCTGTTTCATACTCTACGTGAGCTGTATTGATTGTAATTCCTCTTTCTTTTTCTTCTGGTGCACTATCAATTGCATCATAAGCTTCATATTTAGCTTTTCCTAATAATCCTAAGTATTTAGTAATAGCTGCTGTTGTTGTTGTTTTACCGTGGTCAACATGTCCGATTGTACCAATGTTAACGTGTGGTTTAGTTCTTTCAAATTTTTCCTTTGCCATTTTTTCATTTCCTCCTTTTTATTTAAATTTTAATAAAAACTACGTTTTTGATTAAAATTTTATTGGCTTTTAGTGATTTAAGTTCACCACTCTTTTTATGTTTTAAAATTAATAACTAATTTAATTTTGCACTTGCATTTTATAACACATTTGCCAAAAATGCAAGTGTTTAATATCTTTTTTTAAAGTTTATAATTTTTATTAGTCTTTTTTAGCTCTTGCACTAACTATTGCATCTAGAACTGATTTTGGAACTTCTTCATAATGTGATGGTTCCATTGAATATGTTCCTCTACCTTGTGTTTTAGAACGTAAGTCTGTTGCATAACCAAACATTTCTGATAATGGAATAAATCCATGTATTATTTGTTCTCCAGCTCTTGCTTCCATACCTTCCATTCTTCCACGTCTTGCGTTAATATCTCCAATAACGTCTCCCATGTATTCTTCTGGAACTGTTACTTCAACTTTCATAATTGGCTCTAATAGTACAGATTTAGCTTGACGACATCCTTCTTTGAATGCCATAGAACCTGCTATTTTGAATGCCATTTCTGAAGAGTCAACTTCGTGGTAAGATCCATCTACTAATGTAGCTTTAAAGTCTATAACTGGGTAACCAGCTAAGATACCACTTTCAGCAGCTTCTCTAATACCATCTTCTGTTGGTTTAATGTATTCTTTTGGAACAGCGCCACCAACAATTTTACTTTCAAATATAATTCCTGAACCTGGCTCTAATGGTTCCATTTCTAACCATACATCACCATATTGTCCACGTCCACCAGATTGACGAGCAAATTTACCTTGAACTTTAACTTTATTTCTAATAGTCTCTTTGTAAGAAACTTGTGGTTTACCTACAGTACATTCAACTTTAAATTCTCTCTTTAATCTGTCTACGATGATATCTAGGTGAAGTTCACCCATACCAGCGATTATTGTTTGTCCAGTTTCATGATCTGTATGAGTTTTGAATGTTGGATCTTCTTCAGCAAGTTTTGCTAAAGCTATACTCATTTTTTCGCTATTTGCTTTATCTTTTGGTTCTATAGCGATATCAATAACTGGTTCTGGGAATTCCATAGATTCTAGTATAACTGGGTGAGCAGGATCACAAAGTGTATCTCCTGTAGATACTTCTTTTAGTCCTACTGCTGCTGCTATATCTCCAGCATATACTTTATCTATATCTTCTCTGTGGTTAGCATGCATTAATAGAATTCTTCCCATTCTATCTTTTTTATCTTTGTTTGCATTTAATATTGTAGATCCAGATTCTAATGTTCCTGAATATACTCTAAAGAAGCAAAGTTTTCCAACAAATGGGTCTGTTGCAATTTTGAATGCTAATGCTGCAAATGGTTCTGAGTCTGAAGTTTTTCTTTCTACTTCATTTCCAGCTTCATCTACACCTTTAATATGTGGAATATCAAGTGGTGATGGCATATAGTAAACTATTGCATCTAATAATTCTTGAACACCTTTATTTTTATATGATGAACCACATGTTACAGGAACTATTGTGTTTGCTATTGTTCCTTTTCTTAGACCTTCTCTTATTTCATCTATTGTTAGTTCTTCTCCGTCTAAATATTTCATCATTAATTCATCATCTTGTTCTGCAACTGCTTCTACCATTTCTGCTCTATATTTTTCAGCTTTTTCTTTTAAATCTTCAGGAATATCACATTCTTCAATTTCTTTTCCTAAATCATCTTTATGAATAAAAGCTCTCATTTTTACTAAATCAACAATTCCTTTGAAATTGTCTTCAGCACCAATTGGTAACTCAATTGGAACAGCATTTGCTTTTAATCTATCTTTCATTTGCTCAACGCAACCATAGAAATCAGCTCCTGTCATGTCCATTTTATTTACGTATGCCATTCTTGGTACCATATATTTATTAGCTTGTTTCCAAACTGTTTCAGATTGTGGTTGTACACCACTTCTTGCTGCAAGTACAAGTACAGAACCATCTAATACTCTTAAAGATCTTTCAACTTCTACTGTGAAGTCAACGTGACCTGGAGTATCAATAATATTGATTCTATGTCCTAACCATTTACATGTAGTTGCGGCTGAAGTAATTGTAATACCTCTTTCTTGCTCTTGAACCATCCAGTCCATTGTAGCTGCACCTTCGTGAACTTCTCCTATTTTATGAGTTCTACCTGTATAGAATAGAATTCTTTCTGTAGTAGTAGTTTTTCCAGCATCTATATGGGCCATAATTCCTATATTTCTTGTTTTCTCTAAAGGAAACTCTCTTCCAGCCATATAATTATCCTCCTTGTTATATTTTTACCACTTGTAGTGTGCGAAAGCTTTATTAGCTTCTGCCATTCTATGCATGTCTTCTTTTTTCTTGAATGCTCCACCGTTTCCAGCTAAAGCGTCCATTATTTCTCCGGCTAATTTTTCAGCCATTGTTTTTTCATGTCTATTTCTAGCATATGATACTAACCATCTTAAACCTAAAGTTTGTCTTCTTTCTGGTCTAATTTCTAATGGTACTTGGTATGTAGCACCTCCAACTCTTCTTGCCTTTACTTCTAATACTGGCATTACATTGTTAAGTGCTTCTTCAAATACTTCTAGCGGATCTCTTTGCTCTTTTTCTTTTATAATGTCAAATGCATCATAAACTATTTTTTGAGCTACTGTTTTTTTACCATCTAACATAACATTGTTAACTAATTTTGTAACAAGTTTGCTATTATACATTGGATCTGCTATTACATCTCTTTTTGCTATATATCCTCTTCTTGGCACTATTCTTCCCTCCTTATTATATGTTAGGGAACACATCTTACTTCTTTGTCACTTCCACTAGGATTAAGGTATGTCCCCTTTCCTTGTGAATTAGTGTTCAAATAGTTATAATGTTCTCCTTTTTTATAGATACCTATAAAAGTATCCTTGGTACTCTTAAGAAATTTAATACTCTATTTCTTCTCAAATTTCTTCAGCATAGCGCGTATAATCTATTCTAAATTTAAGTACCGAAGTTAAAATTTAACTTTTACTTCAAATTAGTAATTTCTTATATGCACTAAAAATTAATTTGTTTTTTATTTTTTAGGTTTTTTAGCTCCGTACTTAGATCTAGCTTGCATTCTATCTTTTACACCAGCTGTGTCTAATGTACCTCTTATAATGTGGTAACGAACACCAGGTAAATCTTTTACCCTTCCACCTCTAATTAGAACAACACTATGTTCTTGTAGGTTATGTCCTATTCCAGGAATATAAGATGTTACTTCATACCCATTTGAAAGTCTTACTCTGGCTACTTTTCTTAAAGCAGAGTTTGGCTTTTTAGGTGTTACTGTTTTAACTACTGTACATACACCTCTTTTTTGTGGTGCTCTTCTATCTGTTACTTTTTTCTTCATAGAATTGTAACCATGTTGTAGAGCTGGTGATGTAGATTTAGTTGTTGCAGTATGTCTTCCTTTTCTTACTAATTGGTTAATTGTTGGCACTTAAATTTCACCTCCTATAAAAAATTTAAAACCGCTACGGAAATGCCCTTTCTTGGCAATTTACATTAGCGGTTATTATTGTATCATTTTATAGTGTATATGTCAATAGAATTTCACTTATTTTTAAGTAATTTTACATAATTTCTATATGTCTTATTTTTCTATTTCTTCATCTTTATGATATGATTTTTCTGCATAATCTTTTCCTAATTTTGCTACTTCTCTATCATATGCTTGTTCTTTAGCTTGTTTTAATTTTTCTTTTCTTCTTTCACTGTCTTCCATAGCTTTTTCTTCTACAGTTTTGTCATATCCATTTTTTGTAATATCTTTTAAATATTTCTTAAAATCATTTTCATTAGAGTTTACTATATCTTCTATAGCTCTATCTTTATTGACATTTTTTTCTACTTTTGGTTCTTTTTCTATAGCATTTTCAATTACTGCTTGTCCACTCTTTTCTTTTTTGCTAAATATATTTTTGAACCAATTTCCTATTTTAGCTAATCTTGGATGTTTCTTAGCAAATTCTGGCTCTGTTGTTAATGCTGTTTCTTTTTTTGCTTCATTTACTATTTTCTTAGTTTCTTTTTCTAATCCTTTTTCAATTTCTTCTAACTCTTCGTCTGGTATTTCTGGACTAGTCTCTTTTGTTTTTTCTTCTTTTCTTATTTTTCTATTTGATAATTTTTCATCACTTTTAAATGTTCTGTTTTGATAATTATCTAATTGTACACTTATATCATCTAAATTTCTGCCTTTTAATAAATTAACAATTACTAAATCGCATCTTGCTGATTTGTTTCTTAAGTCGTTTTGTTTTTCATCTAATTCTTCCATAGTCATTTGACCGTATTTCTCTATTTCAACATCTTTAGTATTTTGAATATTTAATTTATCTTGTAATGCTTTTTGATATTTAGAATTATTTTCTCCAATTTTAGTATTTGTTTCTCTTAATTTTAAAGTTAAAACAGCTTTATTTTCTCCTGTTGCAGTTTTTAGTTCTTCTTGGATTTTACTTTTTTCTTCTTCAATTTTTGCTAGTTCTTCTTCTAATTCTACTAATTTTTTATCAAGCTCTTCTGTAATTTTATTTTTTGAATTTATTCTATTAATTGTTCCTATTACTTTTGATGCTTCAGCATCTATTTTTTCTTGTAGTTTCATAACAGATTCTACTTTTTCTAAGTTTTCTTTTCCTTTTTCAATTTTTTTTGCTTCTTTATATTCTTGTTGTGTTGCTGTTTTCTCAATTATTTTATTTTTTAGTTCTTCCAATCTTTGGTCTTTTTCTCCACTTTTTAATTCTTCATACATTTTCTTATATTTTTCTCTCATTATATCTTTCTCCTTCCAAAAAGATTTCACCTATTTATTATTATAACATATATTAAAATATAGCGCAACTTTCTCTCATTATATTTAATAGATTTTATATAAATTGCAAAAATCTAAGAAATGGGCTAAAAATTTAATTTTATAATTAATTAAATTTTTAAGCCCATCTCTTTTATTTTCATTAAATTATTTTATATAAAGTGCTGTTCTAAAGCCATAGTTCGTACTGGTGGTAGTTACAGTATTTGAATTACGGTAACACACAGTGTATTTAGTATAACTAAGTCCAAAACTTCCACCACGAAGCATATATGATTCTAGTGTATTATTAATATAAGCTGTTTCCTGCGTCCACTCCCATAAATTTCCTGCTACATCATATAAATTTTTCTTTTTTACATTTTCTGTTATTCCTGTTGTTAATATTCCATTATGATACGCCCCATCATTCTTTATAAATGCTGATATTGCTCCACTATTTGAATCAACCGTAGAATATCTTCCTTTTCCTGCAGTATATGTCACTTCTCCATCTGTATAATTTCCCCAAGAGCTTTTTGTTACTATTGTTTCATCTGTTCCTGCTATAAATTTCATTATTGCATCCCACATTGTTCCTGTGACAAGTCCACTTTGCACATAATCTGTTTGATACATGCTATTGCTTAATTTTAGTGCTGTTTCATAATCTGCATGATAATATGGTATTTCTCCTGCCTTTGAAGTTATTTTTCCTGTTACTGAATGATTTAATCCATTTCTTATTGAAAAATTATCATTTAACCAACTTGTTGCTGTGTTTTGGCTTGCAAAATTTATTCCTGTTGACAATGTTATGTTGCTTGTTCCTGATTCATATCTTGCAATATAAAAACCATTATATTTTTGTATTTGTAATAATTCTGCTGTATTTGTTTGTCTTTCCCAAGTTACATCTGATTTTCCCCAATCTTTTTTTACATATTCACTTGCTGTACATGGTATCCATACAAACTGATTTCCTTTTAAATCTGATTTTTCTACATTTACTGTTCCATCTTCATTATATGTTACTCCTGCTGGTATTCCTTCTTTTACTTCTCCTGTTGGTGTATAACTCGCATATTTATTTTTATCTGCCGGATTATCTGATATTACTACTCCTGTAGCTTTTGTTCCTCCTACATAATAAAAGCCAATAGGTACTGGCACTGTTTCTCCATTTCCTGTTGCTACTGCCGTTACACTTGCTACCTTTACTGATTTTTTTACTACATTTCCATCTTCTGTTGAAACATATGCAGGTGTTGTTGTGCACCAACCATCTGGTATTTTTACCTCTGTTCCTGCTACTTGTGGATTATCTTTTGTATTTTCTGGTAATCCTTCAAGATATTTTTCTAATTCTTTGTCTATTTCACCTAATGCTATTTGTTCATTTAAACTAGCTTGTTCTGTTAGTGTTTTTGATAACTTTGCTTTATTTATTATTCCATTTGTTCCAAATATTAGGTTTATACTTACTCCTGCGAGTATTATTAACACTATTATTGTTACCACCAGTGCTATTAGTGTTATTCCTCTTTCTTTTTTGTTTTTCATTTGTTTCATTTTTTAAACTCCTCCTTTTTCTATTTTCTCTCAGAATTAAAATTTTAATCATTTTTAGTTTTATTTTAAGCACAAAAAGATAGCAATAAAACCTATATTTTAATAGGTTTTATTGCTATCTTTTTTATATTTATTTACTAAACTATAAGTGTGTGTATATACTCTCTCAAAGGTTTCAGCCTTCATTGTATTTTCTCCTCTTTTGTTTCTCTTTACTCAATATATATTATCATTGCTGTTTTTTATTGTCAAGCAATTTATAACATATATTTCATGCTTTCTATTGCCTTATCTGCAAGTTTTCCATATTTTATTTTTTTATCTTTTATTCTTTCTTCTAAAGAAGGTACTATTCCAAAATTAGCATTCATAGGTTGGAAATTTTCATTATCAGTTGATATATAATTGCTCAGTGCCCCTATCATTGTATCTCTTGGAAATATTATTTTTTTATTTGTTTTGTTGAAATCTTGTATTGCATTTAAAGAAGCTACCATTCCAGATGAAATTGATTCAACATATCCTTCTACTCCTGTTATTTGCCCTGCAAAATATATATTTGAATGTTCTTTCATTTTATAAGTGCTGTCTAGTAGTTTTGGTGAATTTATAAATGTATTTCTATGCATTACTCCGTATTTTATGAATTCTGCATTTTCTAACCCAGGAATTAAAGAAAATACTCTTTTTTGTTCTCCAAATTTTAAATTTGTTTGAAAGCCTACTATGTTATACATTGTACCTTCATCATTATCTTGTCTTAATTGAACTATTGCATATGGCCTTCTTGCCGTTCTTAAGTCTGTAAACCCTACTGGTTTTAATGGACCAAATCTTAATGTGTCTAGTCCTCTTTTTGCCATAACCTCTATTGGCATACAACCTTCAAATATTTCTCTTTTTTCAAATTCATGTAATTCAACTATTTCTGCATTTACTAGTTCATTTACAAAATTTTCATATTCTTCTTTGTTCATAGGTAGATTTATATAACTTTGTTCTTGGTCTTCTATTCTTTTCTTCCACTCTTCTACATCTTCGTCTTTTCCTCGTTCTTCATCATATCTATTTCCATAAAAAGCAATATTAAAGTCTATACTATCTTTTTCTATTATAGGTGCTGCCGCATCATAAAAAGCAAGTTCTTTTTCTCCTGTTAGTTTTTTTATTTCTTCTGCTAATTTGTTTGATGTAAGTGGTCCTGTTGCTATTATTACTATTCCATCGTTTATTAGATTTTCTAAAGATGTTACTTCTTTTCTTACTATTTCTATATTTTCCATGTTCTCTAAAATATCTGTTACTTTTTCAGAAAACTTTTCTCTATCTACTGCTAGGGCTTGTCCTGCTGGAACTGCAGTTTCATCTGCTACTTTTATAAGCAGGCTATCTAATATTCTTAATTCTTCTTTTAATAAACCACATGCGTTTGTATGTAAGTTTGATTTAAATGAATTACTACACACTATTTCTGCTAAGTTTTCATTTGTATGTGCTTTAGAAAATTCTTCTGGTTTCATTTCATATAGTTTTACTTTTATTCCTGTTTTTGCTATTTGGTATGCCGCTTCACACCCTGCTAAACCTCCACCTATTATTGTTATATAATCTTTCATTTAATTTCTCCTAACTCTATTTAATATTCATATAATATCATACTTACTTATTGTTTTCAATTGTTCATTTTTTAATTTTATGTCGTTTTTTGTCTTACGATTTTTCTTTACTTTATGTTAATTATATTATATAATTTTTCTGCCTCTTCAGTAGAGAGTATTCTTTAAAAGGAGGTGGCTTTATGAACAAGCACTTAATGCTTATTGTACTTGTAATTATTTATTTAATTCTTTTATTATTTAAATAATAAATATGTACATAAAAAACTCGCGAACGGAACTCGCGAGTTTTTTTATTGGTTTTATAAATAATCACTTAATGCTATTTCTAAAATAATAATACTATATTGTTTTTATATTGTCAAGTGTTTTTACAATAATTTCCATTTTATTTAAACAATTCCATTATTTCTTCTTTAGAAAGTTTATTTAGGAATGTCTCGTTTGTAGATAGTACATTATCTATAAGCTTTGATTTTCTTTCTTGTAATTCATAAATTTTTTCTTCTATAGAGTTTTTGGTAATTAGTTTATACACCTGAACATTTTTCTTTTGTCCTATTCTATATGTTCTATCTGTTGCTTGATTTTCTGCAGATATATTCCACCATGGATCATAGTGAATTACCATGTCTGCTCCTATTAAGTTTAGTCCTGTTCCTCCTGCTTTTAATGAGATTAGAAATACCTTTTTATGTTCATCTTCATTAAATTCATCCACAAGTTTAATTCTTTCGCCAACTTTTGTTTGTCCAGTTAATTTAGAATATTCTATTTTTTCTTTTTTTAGTTTTTCTTCTATCAAAGGGAACATTCCTGTATAGCTAGAAAATAGTAAAATCTTGTGGCCTGAATCTACTGCGTCTTTTATTACTTCTATACATTGATTAAGTTTGCTACTTTCTGCTTTATAGTCACTTAAAAATAAAGCTGGATGGCAACATATTTGTCTTAATCTCATTAACAATGCTAATATTTTTATTTGACTCTTTTCAAAACCATTAGCATTTATTTCTTGCATCATTTCACTTCTAGCATTTTGCATATAAGACATATATATTTTTTGTTGTTCTTCTTCCATTTCATTATTAAGTACTGTTATTGTTTTATCTGGTAGTTCTGTTAAAACTTCTCCTTTTATTCTTCTTAATATAAATGGCTCTATAAGCATTTTTAATTTTCTCATAGCAACATTATCTTCATCTTTTACTATTGGCATTTCATATAATTCTTTAAATTTTCTATAACCAAATAGATATCCAGGCATTATAAAGTCAAATATAGACCATAATTCTGATAAAGAATTTTCTATTGGAGTTCCTGTTAAAGCATATTTTGTGTTTGCATTTATCTCTTTTATTGCCTTTGCATTTTGTGTATTGTTATTTTTAATATATTGCGCTTCATCTGCAATTATAAATTTGAATTCATAATTTAATTCTTTATATGTTTCTATATCTCTTTTTAATAAGTCATATGATGTAATTACTATGTTATATTTTGGTATTCTTTTTAGTTGTTTTTTTCTTTCGTCTGCATTTCCATGTATTACAAGTGATGTTAAATCTGGTGTGAATTTTTTTATTTCATTTTGCCAGTTTAGTGAAAGTGAGCTTGGACATACAACAATACTTGGTTTTGGCTTTTTCTCATTTTGTATATAATCTAAGATTACTGCCAATAGTTGAATTGTTTTTCCAAGTCCCATGTCGTCTGCTAATATTCCGCCAAATCCATAATTGTCTAATACTTTTAACCATTTGTATCCTACCTTTTGATAGCTTCTTAAAGATGCATTTAAATTTTTAGGTAAGTTAATCTCTTCATTTAGTTCTTTGTTCTCAACTTTGCTTACTATTTCTTTGTAATTTTCGTTTTTAGTAATTACTGTACCTTTTATATTTTCTAACATTCTGTCTAAATATAAACTTCTATATATAGGAAGCTTGACTTCTCCTTTTTCTAGCTCTTTAAAGTTTATATCTAGCCCATTTGTCATGCTGTCTAAAAGCTCTATTGTTTCGTTTTTTTCCAATGTTATAAAACTTCCATCTTTTAATCTATGATATTTTTTCTTTAAGTGATATTTTTGCATTATTTCTTTTAATTCTGATGGCTCAAAATCTAAGTTTGAAAAATCTACACTTAATAAATTGTTTTCTATTCTTACTCCTAAACTTCCAATTTTAGGTTCTTTTATTTCTTTTTTCTTAAAATTGTCTGTTGCTAAAACTTCAAATTTTTTCATATATGTTTCAATATCTGAAGATAAGAAATTATATATTAAGTTTTCATTAACCAAGATCAATCTTGCTTTTTCAACTTCTAACATGAAACCAGTATTTTTAAATATTTCTAAAACTTCATCTTCTTTTGCTACATCTCTTGCGAAGTCCATCTCTTGTTCTAATAATGGATTGAATTCTTTGTCTTCATATATAAATCTTATATCTGCTGTAATGAAATTTTGCTCATTATAATCTAAATATACTTTTACAAAGAGTTCTTTTGGTATATATTTTTTTATTTCTTCTTCATTTAGATTTTCTATATCTATTTTATCTCTAACTTTTGGAAATACTACAGAAAATAGTTTAGGTACTTCTTCTTTTGGAAATACAATTTGATTTGTAAAGTTTTCTCTAAATGTTTGTAAAAGCTTTAATGTTTCTTTAAAATTGTCATCACATTTATATAGTATATTTTGCATGAAAAAGTATATTGCTTTTCTACCTTCTATTACATCGTATTCGTATACGTCTATATTAGGAATTAATGCGTATTCTTTCTCATTTTCCTCTTTTATCTCAAATTTTATATCTGGTGTTTGCTTTAAGAATAGTATTTTCTTTTCTATATTTTCTTTTTGAAGTATAACTTCTTTTCCTTCCAATACATCAAACAATTCATCCATTCCTGTATTTGAAATAGTTATATAACTATTTTCCATTGTCTTTCCATAGTAAGTATATGAATTTGTTGCTTCATTTGCATATTTTATTATTTCTGCATATTTTAAAATATATTGTAATAATGTAATTGAATTTTCATCAAATGCTTCTTCTTCATGTACAAATTCTAATTTTGTTCCATAGCGATAAAATTCTTTCTTTTGCATTCTGTCATAGAATTCAACTAGATTTTTTATTTTATATAATTGTTTATCTCCAATTTTAACTTCCATTTTTAATGTTTTTAGATATGAATTGTAAATTAGTTTTGGTTCTATTTTTACACTATGAGGAATAAATTTTGTTTTATTTGACTCGTTTGTTTCTTCATGAGCTGGATAAAAATTGTTTATTAATTGTTTAAATTCACGATATTTTTCTTCTCTTTTTTGATATTTGTTATACATTTGCATATCTGTTTGTTTTTGTTCTATATCACCAGAAAATATTCTTACGTAATTTTCGTTGTTACTAAATTCTATAGCTGTTGCTAAAATATGTTTACATGTTCCATAATTTTTATAGTAGTCTTCACAATTACAACTTACGTCTTCTATTTCACCTTTTTCTACTTTTATATGAACATCATAGACTTCTTTGCCTCTTACTTTAGAGCGGATTTCAAAGTTATTTTTATTCTCATAAATTACTTTTGTTATTTTTACTTTTTTATCATCTACATATTCTTCTGCTCTTTCTTCTCTTGAGTTTCCTGCAGATGTACGTAATTCTTTTAATATTTCTGGATTTACTATCATTTTTACCCCTCATTATATTAATTTTCTCGTTTTTTACTAGTGATATATTATATAATATTTTTTTAGCTTTTACAAGTCTTATAATAATTTTAATTTCTATATTTTACCAAAGAGCACATAAAAAACCCCCAGAAACTAAATTAGTTTCTAGGGGATAATAGGTTACTCTTCCTTTAAAGGAATCTCAACATATGAAAAACTATCTCTTGTTGCATAATATCTATTAGAATAAGCAGTTCTATGTAATTCTAATCTAATGTCTTCGTAAAACATAACATTTTGTAGTTTACTGTACGAATCAAGCTTTTCACGCTCATTTATTTTGTTTTTTATTTCTTTTTCATTATTGCCTTTACAGCAACAATAAATTTCATAAAGAACTGTGTCAGTAGGATAACTAATTTCAAATTGATAGTTATCATCACTCATATTATGTATATCTTTTTCAAATATAATAAATATTTCGTTCTCTACTATTTGTTTATTCTCTAATCTTTCTTTAGTATCACATTGTATTACAATATTGCTGCTTAAGAATTCATTTGCCGTCTTTGTACAGCTTTCAAATTCTTCATCATTTCTTGGATACCTTCCAGAGTTTATATTGACAAGTAGAAAATCAAAGAATAATTCTCCCTCTCTTGTACTCGGCATTGGGCAATAAATCTTATCCTTCCATTCATTCGATAAAGTTGAATCTATTATCTTTTTGAAATTAATAGTATAAGTATTGTTACTTTCAGACTTTATTAAATAGCCTTCTTTTATATAGTTTTTTACCTTGTTTTTTGTTGTGTTATCAAAAGCAACAATTAAAGGTGTCCAACCTATTTTTTCATACCCAACATCTTTATTTGTAATTCTATCTGTTAGTACAAATTCGGCTGTATCCTTGTTGTCTGTAAAAACTACTCTATGTGTATCTCCAAAATCAGATTTTTCAAGCATCTCTTTTGTTTCTTCTTGAAACTCTTTAGTACAATACACATTAAGTGGTGTCTTCTCTTCATATGGTATTCTGCTTTCTTCTTTTTTAATAAAAAAGATTATTACTGCACATATTACAAGAGAAATAATCCAACATATTAGTCTTCCTTTCCGCATTCTGTTCCACCCTTTTTCCTTTCTGCCTCTAATATTTTTATTAATGACTTCATTCCAACACTCAAACTTATTTTATCTTGTTTATTAATACTACTTTTAATATAATTCAGATATTGGTTAAATTCTATACCTAATTTCATGAATTCAGATATTGTTTCTTCGTCCAAACTATCTCCTTCAGCAATATTAATAAACTGGTAAGTCGATTTTTGAAATTCAGGGAAATATACTTTAAAAGTATGGCGAAGTGGATAATATTCTTCTGTATCTTTTTTTAACACTTCTAAAATATCATCCATATTTTTACATACTTCTTTCAGCATTTTGCTTATATTTTCAGGCAATTTACCTTCATTATTTCTAATTTTTTTCTTAAAGTCTTTATTTTCTTCTTTTGCCTGCTGTATTTCTCCCCCATAATCATTTTTTTCTAACAGAAGCTTTTCTAACTGCTTAATTTCTTCTTCTTTTTTTCTTTTTGCTTCTTCTTTTATTTCCAATTTCTTTTCTTTTATATTTGCAAATATTTTATAAATACTTTTTGCAATATCCTCTAATATACTACACACAATATCCATCATTATGAGAGAGATGACTGAAATTGTAATAGCATATAGAAGATTACCCTTTAAAGAAAAAGTAAATTGAAATACATAACATGGAATACATGCTGTAGAAGCAATATAGACTATCCTAAGAACACCCTTAAGGATATTAACTACCTTCTGCTTAAATCTTTGAATTTTATAACTTTTATCATATTCCATTTTTGTCCTCCAGTTTCTTTAAACTTGTACCACTTTGTAACTCTAAAGCAAGCGTTTGGATGCTTTTAACTGTTTTTATTGCATCAGTCCTTACTTTTTTGGCTTCCTCGCTTACCTTATTTAATCCGTTAAAAGTTTCCTCTAAGTTCTTATTAACTGTTTGAAGAGTTTCAGGGTCTATCGAAGGCCTCTCCATTTCTACTGCTGTCTTCAACATAGTATCTTTTAACATTTCACTGTTTTGGACAAGCAACTTATTAGTCGCATCATTTACGATTTTTTCAATTTCAACAGCATTGTTTAAACGATACGTAGCAAGTGCAATCGCAAAGTTTCTTTTCCAAGAAGGAATGACGTTGATAATGGTATCATCTATTTTTGTTACCATAAGTTCATCTCCTCCTTGTACAAGTCCTACTTGCGTTACTGACTGCAATGTAGAGGTTCTAAATACCAACAGATTATAAGCTTTAAGTTCCAGCCTTTTTATTGCCCTATTGAGTTCTGATATCTTATATGAATATTCAATCATATTAGGATTTTGTCTAAACAACTCTTCTAACTGCTCTTTTTCTTCATTTGCCTTCTTAAGAGCTTCTTGAATTGTAATATATTCAATTTCCTGATTGTTTGCATATTCATATGTTTTTTTAATCATCTCAGAGCAGAATTCCATATCTCCCATAAGGGTTACCTTAGCAGCTACAAGTTTATCTTCTACTTCATCAATTGCCTTTTCGATAGATACTTGTTGTGTAAGCAATTTTGTAATTTTTTCTTCTGCTTTTTTCCCAACAAATGGAACCATGGATAAAACTCCTTTTTTCTTAGTTGTAAGTAAAGTATCTGGATCCACTGTTTTTAAATCACCAATTAAATTAGTGATTAATGCTTGTGCATCTTCAAAATCTCTTACTTTAAACTTAGAAATCATTTCTGTTGAAATTGAAGTTACTTCTTTACTGCTTTCAGAGCCAAACTTAATAATGGACACTGGATCCATATAATCCAGTGAAGCAAGTTTAGTTTCTACCTGCTTTTTTTCCTCTTCATTTAATTGCTCCAAGCTCCGTGTTTGTGATGTGTTTACTATGATTTCGCTCATATGTTTTTCCTCCTATTAATTTTTCAATGTACTATTTTTAGTTTAAAACTTGTTCTATCTTATCATAATTTTACATAAAATTCAATTATTTTTATTGATTTACTTTATTTATGGAATATAAAAGAGTAAATATGTATTAAAACATATCTACTCTTTTCAAATTATCTTATATAATTATCTTATATAAGTTTCTATATTTATATCTTCAAAATTATTATATTTTATTGTTTTTGTTTTTCCTTCTTTTAATTCTATTCTTACATATATACTTCTTATTTTATCACTTGCTCTTGCTATTTCTGATACATATTCATTATCATTTATAGTTGCTTTTCTATTTTTTATATCTTCTATTATATTTTCTAAAAACTCTTCTTTATCTTCATCTTTAACTGTAATAGCTTTGGTTGAATATTGTTCTTTATAATTTATATTTATAGTTATTCTTTTTATTTTTTTTGCATCTTGTATTTGTCTAATTTTCCCATCATAATATTCATCACTTGTTAATATTCTTTTTAATTCTTCTTTATAAAGTGTATTATTAATAGCATACTTTCTAGTTATTTTTTTACCATCTTTTAGTTTATATTCTAATGTATATTCAGTATAACCTTTTTTCTTTTCATCTACTAATTTTTGTTGGAAGTCTATTACATTTTCTATATTTTGTTTTTCTTTAAAATTAATAGTTTCATTTTCCACTGAAAAACTAACTTCTTGCACATCTTCTGCTTTTGGTATTCTTGTCTCATAACCAAAAGCTCCAGTATTTAATATTACAAATCCTATTGTTACAATAACTGCATATACTATAAATCCTATAATTGATTTAAATACTTTGTATGTCTTTTTTAATATCATTTCTATTATTAAATATGCTATTAAAGTAATTATAAATGATGCTAATAATGTTACTATTTTGTTTTCTTCAAATACATCACAAAAATACATATATGAAAGTAAATTAACTAAAAATGTAGCTACATATTTTACAAAACTTCTTAATCCTTTAAATGCTATAAACTCTTTTGTTATTTCTAATTTTCTCTTTTTGTATATGAAATATCCTAAAACTAGCATTACAATTATTGAGGCAATATATATAATTATTGTAGATGTCTCAAATTTAATTGTTTGAGATAAGTAATATGAACCCATTTCTCTAAAATCTTCTATTATTTTTATAAATGGCCATCCTCTAAACTCTTCTAAATTATTAGAAAGACCTTTAAATCCAAAAAGTGCACTTTCCATTATTATAGAAGCTATTGCAAGTCCCCCTATAGGTGCATACATTAATATATAAGTAAGTATTCCGTGTGAAATTTTAGATGCACAGAATGTTCCTATAAATGTAGCAAATGCAAAGAATATTGTGTTATACAACATACAAACTCCAAACCATTTCATTATATCTGCAAATTGTAAGTATTTTCCCATTTCTCCTATATTCAATAATATTATTATAATTAGATTTATTAAAAATGGTATTACATACATTACTATTCCTGTTAAAATATTAGTTATATATAGCTTTCTTTTAGATATTGGAAGTCCATGTATAAATGAACTACTCTTTTCTTCGTTTGTATATTTAAATAGTAGTATTGATACTAGTACTGGTAATACAAATATTGTTAACAATACTATTGGATTATATAAAATTTCTATATAATGTTCTCTATCATAATTATTTGGTGAATAATATGGCTCAATGCTATCTTCATCAACTACCTGTACAGTATTTGTTACATTACTTGTTGTATTATTTGTTATTTCACTTGCTATGTTATTATTTATAACAATAATATTTTCATCTGCTTTTTTTTCATCTAGCATAACTATATCATTAATATAATCTGTTCTTCTTTCTTTTATATCATTTGTTCTTAATATCATTTGAAAAGTTGTTACTAAAAACAAAATAATGGTTGCTACTGCTGGAACAATCCAAAATCTTTTTATATTTGATTTAAATATTCCATAACTAAACATCTGCTTCACCTCCATTTTCAAACATAAATACTTCTTCTAATGATAGAGGTAAAAATTCCATTAATGTTAATTTGTATTTATTTAGTATATCTTCTATTTCTTTTTGTTCACCTTTTACTATGAAATAATATACACTTCCTACTTTTTCTTCTTTTAATATAGAAAGTTTTTCTCTTATTTTACTTATTTGTGAATTATTAGAAAATACAATTTGTACTTTTTGTATATTATTGTCTTTCTTTTCTAGTTCTTTTTCTAATACCATTTCACCATTTTTCATGATTCCTATATTGGTACATACATTTTCTAATTCTTTTAGGTTATGTGATGATATAATTACTGTCATTTTTCTTTTTTTAACTTCTTCTAATAGGATTTTCCAAACATTTTCTTTCATAATAGGATCTAGTCCATCTATTGGCTCATCTAATATCATTATTTCTGGACTACATGAAATTGTAAGCCAAAATGCTACTTGCTTTTTCATTCCTTTTGAAAGTTTATTAACTTTTCTTTTTATATCAATATTAAATACTTTTTGTAATTCATTAAATTTTTCAAAACTAAAATCTTTGTATATTTTACTATAAAATTTAGCCATATCTTTAATACTATATCCGTGGAAAAAGTATAAATCATCACTAATATACGCTATTTTGCTTTTTACTTTTTCATTGTCATAAACTTTCTCATCATTTACTAAAATTTCACCTTCGTCTTGTTTGTACATTCCAATTAGGTGTTTTATTGTGGTTGTTTTTCCAGAGCCATTTGGTCCAACTAGCCCATAAATGCTACCTTCTGGCACATTCATGTTAAAATGATTTAATGCAGTAAATTTATCAAATTTCTTTACTACATTTTTAGCAGTAATTAACATTCTTTCCCCCTCCTTTTTCTATTGTTAAATTATATATTAACTATTTAACTTTTACAAGTTTTTTCCAATAATTACCCCAAAAGGTCCAGGTACTTTTGGGGTAATTATTGTTCTTTACTTTTATACGAATTTGTGATATAATTCGCATAATTTAATTTTTATAATCTCCTTTTGGAGTTCACATAGAGAAATATATAGGCATCAAAATTAATATTTTAAGGGAGGAATTTTATGGCTTTAAAAAAGGTAAAACTAAATTATATGTCAGCAACAACACATACAGAACCTAAAGCAAAAATCAAAGTATCATCTGCTAAAATGGAAAAACTAGATAGAGCTATTAGAGAAAAAACTAGACAAAATAATTCTGATTTTAATGTGGGACGTGATAAGTTAAAAGACAATATATATTAGTAGTAAAGATGGCAAAGAATTAGAGTCTCTCAAAATCGAGAATTATAATTTCTTTGATTTAAATTTTAAACCTAAAGAATAACAAACTACCTAGAAACTAATTTAGTTTCTAGGCATTTTTTATAATTCTATATAATTGTGTTCACATGCTCTTATCAATCTGTTCATAATTGCAAGACCTAATCCATCTTTTTGCACTCCTTCTATTAGTACTATATCAGGATTATATGAATCTACTTTTCTTAATATTTTAAATATATTTTTAGTAACTTCTTCTAAAGTCTCTCCCATATCTATAATGTTGTTTGAATTATAACTTTTTAATTTTTTTGTATGGCATACTATTAATGGATTTTTATATTTTTTAGTAGTTTCATTTATATAGTCTACCATTTTTCCATTTTCTTTACTATATATTAGCATACATTTTGAATTTGGAGCATAATGTTTATATTTCATTCCAGGAGATAATATTGGTTCATTTGCACTTAAATCACCTAATATATGTTTATCTACTATAACATTTCCAGCTATTTTTTTTATTTGCTCTGCTGTTATTTTTCCCGGTCTTAATATATGTGGTACTCCTTCTACTACTCTTACGACTGTAGATTCTACTCCTATTTCACATTGTCCACCATCTATAATATATTCCACTTTATCTGATAATTCCTTAAATATATCTTCTACATTTGTTCCACTTGGTCTACCAGATATATTGGCACTTGGAGCAGCAATAGGTGTATTTGCATATTCAATTAGCCACTTTGCAATTTCATTACTTGGCATTCTAATTCCAACTGTATCTAATCCACCTGTTACTATATTTGGAACTATTTTTGTTCTTTCTAAAATAATTGTAAATGGTCCTGGCCAAAAAGTTTTCATCAATTTATATTCTAATTCTGTTATGTTTTTTGCTATTTTATCTAGCATTCCTATATTTGAAATATGTAATATTAAAGGATTATCTTGCTTTCTTCCTTTTGCTATAAATATATTTTTTACTGCTTGTTCATTTAATCCATCTGCACCTATTCCGTAAACTGTTTCTGTTGGAAATAGTACTAACCCACCATTATTTATTATTTTTGATGCTTTTTTTATTTTTGTATAATCTTTATCATTTTTTAAATCTAAATATTTTTCCATTTTATTTCTTCTTTTTAGTTGTTTTTGTAGTCTTCTTCTTTGCTGTCGTTTTCTTTTTAGCAGTGGTCTTCTTTTTTGTTTCTACTTCTACTGTTTCTTTTGGCTCCCACTTTTCTCCTGGCTTTGGTTTATCCCAAGAAATATAATTACAACTTGCAGGATTATTTTCGCAAATATAGTAGTTTCTTCTTCTCTTTGTTTTTCTTACTTGCACTACTCCTCCACATACTGGGCATGGTACGTCTATTGTTTCTATTATTGGTTTTGCATTTTTACATTCTGGATAACCTGGACATGCTAAAAATTTTCCGTATCTTCCATATTTGTATACCATCATTCTTCCGCATTTTTCACATTGTACATCAGATACCTCATCTTCTAGTTTTACATGTTCTAGTTCTTTTTCTACTTTATCTAATGTTACTTTAAATGGTCCATAGAAATCTCTAATTACTTGTTTCCATTGTTCTTTTCCTTCTGCCACTTCATCAAACTCTTCTTCTATTTTTGCTGTAAATGCTACATTTATAACATCAGGAAAACTTTCAACTAGTAATTTATTTACTACTTTTCCAAGCTCTGTTGGCATTAGTTGTTTTTGGACTTTTTCTATATATCTTCTTTCTAAAATTGTTGTAATTGTTGGTGAATACGTACTTGGTCTTCCTATTCCTTTTTCTTCTAATGCTTTTACCAAACTTGCTTCTGTATACCTTGGTGGTGGCTCTGTAAAGCTTTGTTTTGGATTTATTTTCTTTTTAATAACTTCTTCATTTATTTCTAGTTCTGGCAATGTTTCGTCTTCTTGTTTTTTCTTTTTATCTTCTTTCAGATTGTCTTCAGATTCTACATATAAGGCCATGAAGCCTTTGAATTTTAATGTTTGACCATTTGCCTTAAAATTATATTCATTTGCTTTTATATCTACTGCAACTGTATCATAAATAGCTTGTGCCATTTGGCTTGCTATAAAACGATTGTATACTAACTTGTATAATTTGTATTGATCTGGAGTTAATGAATCTTTTATTTTGTCTGGTTCTAGTTCTATATAAGTTGGTCTTATTGCTTCGTGTGCGTCTTGTGCGTCTTTATTTGTTTTATAATATCTATTTTCGTAATAGTTTTCTCCATATTCTTTTACTATATGTTTTTTAGCTGCATTTCTTGCTTCATCTGAAATTCTTGTAGAGTCTGTTCTCATGTATGTAATTAAACCAACGCTACCTTTTTCAGGAACCTTAACACCTTCATATAGGCCTTGCGCTACACTCATTGTTTTCTTTAATGTAAAACCTAATTTTCTTGAAGCTTCTTGTTGCATTGTACTTGTTGTAAATGGTGGTGCTGGTGTTCTTTTCTTTTCGCTTTTTTTAATGTCTTCTACAATGTATTTTGCTTTTTCTATATTTTTTAATATTTCATCTATTTCTTCTTTTGAATGGATATCTATTTTCTTTCCGTTTTTTCCATATAAATGTGCCTCAAAAGTCTTTTTATAATTTTGTTCTAATAAAGTCACATATATATTCCAGTATTCTTCTGGTATAAATTTTTCTATTTCTTCTTCTCTATCTACTATTAGTTTTACTGCTACTGATTGCACTCTTCCTGCAGATAGACCTCTTTTTACTTTTTTCCATAAAAGTGGACTTATTTTATAACCTACTATTCTGTCTAAGACTCTACGAGCTTGTTGTGCATCCGTTAAATTCATATCTATTTTTCTTGGATGTTTTATAGATTCTTGCACCGTCTCTTTCGTTATTTCGTTAAATGTTACTCTACAAACACTATCTTCTGGAATATTTAATATGTGTGCTAAATGCCATGCAATTGCTTCTCCTTCACGATCAGGGTCAGTTGCAAGATACACTTTTTTACTAGATGCTGCATCTTTTTTTAAAGATTTTATTAAATCTCCTTTTCCTCTTATATTTATATATTCTGGTTCAAAGTCATTTTCTATATCTATTGCAAGTTTAGATTTTGGTAAATCGCGAATGTGTCCCATAGATGCTACTACTTTTGTACTTCCACCTAAAAATTTCTTTATAGTATTGGCTTTTGCAGGTGATTCCACAATAATTAATTTATCTGCCATGATACTCTCCTTTATTTTTATTACCTATGTATTCTAATTTATTTTTATTACTTTTGCAAGTAGTTTAGTAGTTTTATTTACTTTTTATCACGATTTTTTTCAATAGTGCATCTTGTAAAGTCTTTGAAAAGTTAATTCCACACTTTTCTGCTCTTTCATTTAACCACGTTGGAATACTTAAAGTCTTCTTTATTGACTTTCTACTTCCGTACTTTTGACTATATGCACTTAAATCTAATAACAATAAAGAAGTAAATCCTTCTTTTTCTAAATTTATATCTTGTATTTTGGATGATTTTGGAATTTCTTCTCCATCTTCTATAGTAGTTAGTAACCACCCTAAAGCAGCATCTTCTGCCATTTGTATTGCTTCTTCTAATGAATCTCCTTGTGTTATACATCCTTTTAAATCTGGTACTTCAACACTATACCCTCCATCTTCTTCTATATAAAAACAAGCAGGATAAATTAATTTCATGTTTTCCTCCTATACTAACCCTGCCTGCTTTAAAATAGAATGTAATGTTCCTTTTTTTACATCTCCATTATGTTTTGGCAAAGTTACCTTTCCGTTTTTTAGTTGGATGTTTGTATTGTATATGAGAACCTACTGTATCATAATAATACCATCCATCTTCTTTTAGTATTTTTTGAATTTCTCTAAATGTCATTTATTCTCCTTTATTATAGTACGTATATTACGTATTGTCAATTGTTTTTTGGGATTTCATAAAAGATTTAAAAATTTTTATAGATAATAAATTTGTTATATAGAAAATTTTTTA